>Ga0193695_1000003_pt1 | contig 283908 bp, 280 predicted proteins | sample L3s2metaG_FD_160568 | JGI IMG/M metagenome (GOLD analysis project Ga0193695, IMG submission 160568) | Soil microbial communities from a riparian zone of the East river system, Colorado, United States - L3s2 | ecosystem: Environmental > Terrestrial > Soil > Riparian zone | place: USA: East... | reverse complement strand
CGCCACCGCCGCCACCGCCGCCACCACCACCACCACCACCACCACCACCCGTCGTCCGGTGTGTGGTTCCGAGGGTGATCGGACTAACGCTTCGCAAGGCCCGCGCGCGGATCCGCGCGAAGCACTGCTCCGTCGGCCGCGTCCGCCGTGCTCGCTCCAAGCGAGTGGGCCGCGTGATCGGACAGAGCCCACGACCGGGGACACGGCGACCCCGCGGCGCGCGGGTCAACTTGGTGATCGGCCGCAGATAGCGCCGCGTCCCTGCGCAGGATCGGCCACTCTATGGTCGATGCTGAGGGTCGAACGACACCGGCTGGGTTTGCGCGTCTATCTCTTCCGACGGCGGATCCACGAATGGCACTTGGGCCTTGCCGTGCTCACGGCGGACGCTCTGGCGGGGCTGTTGGGTGCGCTGGCCCCTGTTCCCTCGCTCGTGATCGCACTGGTCGGTGTCTGGCTCGTCGCAAAGGACTGGCCTGACCTCACGCCCAGCGGACGCGACGCCACTGCGTGGCGACTCGGTCTGCACCGGCGGCCTCTTCGGTTGCGTCCGTCTCGTCGTCTGGACGATGTGCCGGCCGTCGCCGCCGTTGGGGTCGCTGTCGTCGCAATCGTCGACCTCATCTCCGCAGCGACGCCGAACGTCTCCTGGCGCGGCCACGTGCTCGTGGATCTCGAGCCGATAGCGGTCATGCGCGGGGCCCATGCCCTCGCGGTGCCGGTGTCGTTCGCGCTGCTCATAACGGCGTACTACCTCTACCGGCGGCGCTCACGTGCGCTTCGGATCGCCTTCGTGCTCATGGCCGCACTCACGGTCGTCAACCTCGTCAAGGGTCTTGATGTCGAAGAGGCTGGAGTGACTGCGGCTGCCGCGGCATTGTTGTGGGCGAGTCGCTCGTCGTTCTACGTCCGACACGAGCCCGCGACGCTGCGCTCGGCCGTGTGGCGGTTGCCGCTCCTGCTCGCCGGCGTCTTTCTCGCGTCGCTCGCCGCGGTCGCGTTCGCAGCTCCCGCGAGCGCTTCCGCCGCAGACATCGTCCGCGCAACGGGCGACCTGCTCCTGTGGCAGCGCGCTCCATTCGCGTTCCACGACGAGCTCGCGCGAACGGGGCTCGCGATCGAGCTGACCGGGCTGCTCGCCCTGCTGGTGGGCGCGTACGTGGTCTTTCGGCCGCTGGCGGCGCCAAGAGATCTTCCCGACCCGGAGCTGCGGCGCGCTGCGGCGGAGCTGGTCCGCGAACACGGTGCCGACACGCTCTCGTTCTTCAAGCTGCGGGCCGACAAGCAGTACCTGTTCAATCCGGACAAGACCGCATTCGTCGGGTACCGGATCGAGGGCCGCGTCTTGATGATCTCCGGCGATCCGATCGGTGAGCAGAACGACGTGGAGAACCTGCTACCGGTCCTGGTGCAGTTTGCGGAAGAGCACGCACTGAGGCTTGCCGCGCTGGGCGTCAGCCCGGAGGCGCGCGCTCTGTTCGAGCAGGCCGGGTTGCGCGCCCTGTACATGGGCGACGAGGCGATCGTCGATACCGAGCGATTCAGCCTCGAAGGGCGTCCGATCCGGAAGGTCCGGCAGTCGGTATCGCGGCTGCGCAAGGCGGGGTACCGGACGGCAGTCAGCGAGCTCGGCTCGCTCGACGCGGCTGTCGTCAGCCGGCTCGAGCAGGTCGCGGCCGACTGGCGCCGGGGCGCCCCCGAGCGCGGCTTCAGCATGGCGATGGACTCGCTCCGAAATCCGCACGGCGAGAAAACGCTCGTCGTCTACGCCAGCGACGACCGCGGCGTGATCCGCGGCTTCCTCCACTTCGTGCCGACCTACGGACGCGACGCCGTTTCGCTCTCGTTCATGCGCCGGCAGCACGAGACGCCCAACGGCCTCACCGAATTCCTGATCGTGGAGGCGATCGAGCATCTCCGCGCACGCGGCATCTCCGAGGTGTCGCTCAACTTCTCCGCGTTCGGCCGATTCATCCGGAAACCCAGCGGGCTTGTCGAAAAGACGCTCGGCCGCGTCCTCGTCCTGGGCGACACGTGGTTTCAGATCGAGCGTCTCTATCGCTTCAACGCCAAGTTCTTCCCGCGCTGGGAGCCGCGCTACTTCATGTACGAGCGCCGCTTTGGCCTGCCGCGAGCGGGCATCGCCGCGCTCTGGCTCGAGGGTCAGTTGCCGAAACCGAAGATCCGCGGCCGGCATGGGACTGCGCGCGTTTGACGAACTCGCCGGTGCGGCGGCGCAAAGAACCGAACCGTGTCACCGCTGCTGTCGCTGGAAAGCGACGCGCACCGCCTCCACGGCCTGCCTGCGGTGGCGGGCGAGCCACACACAGAAAAGCGCCAGCGGAAGCTCGATCAGCGCGGCCTCGAGGCCGGCCTCAATCTGTTCGCCGCGGCCGTTTGCGAGCACGTTGTCGAACCAGGCGTCGCAGAGGAGGAGCGTGGCCGCGACCGCAGCGGCCGAAGGCGCCCACGAAGAGCACTGCGCGATGCCCCAGCCCGTCGCGCCGAGCGCCGCCGTGAGCGCGATGTCGAACCCGACCCACGCGAGGTCCCAGTGGTGGCTCGTGTGCCGCGCCGGAAGCCGATACGCGAGCACGAGCGTCCACGGGACGAGCAGTACCGTGCCGAGCGCGAGCAGCGGTGCGACCCAGCGGTACGGAACGAGGTTCTCCGGGAGGGTCGCCATGGTTTGATTTGTACCTCGGGCGCCCGGGTGAGTCGATGCTCACCCTCGCGGCCTAGCGCCGCGCGAGCCCTGACGTTCGTTCGGGAGGCCGCCAGCCCGCCTCGCTTAGAGGGACACCCTTGTGAGTGAACTTCCCCAACCCGGAGGCGCTCCCGACCGATGCGAGAGGCATGTTCGGGAGCCGCCCCCGTATCACCGTCGCCTGCATCGCTGTGCTTGGAGCGAGCGCGCTGGCCGGAGCCTGCGCTTCTCCGGCCGCCAGCGCAAGGATCGTTGAGTATGAGTCCTCGGGTTCCTCGGGTGCCATCGTCGAGGGCTCGGTTGTCTTCAACGGAAGCACTACTGCGCGCACTTCGAAAGCTTCTTCGCTGACCATCGCTCAGCCAGCTTCCATTGCCGGCGACGTGTTGGTCGCAGTCGTCACCGCGCGCCTGTCAGGAAGCGGCACGATAACGGCGCCGCCTGGCTGGACCCGCGTCCGGCGCGACAGCAACATCGGCGGCGCGTCCTTGAGCCAGGTGCTCCTCTACAAGGTCGTCACGACGTTCGAGCCGGTGTCGTACAGATGGGGGTTCTCATCGTCGGTGGGCGCGACTGGTGGGATTGCAGCCTTCGGGGGGGTCGACCAGATCGCGCCGGTGCTTGCGAACGCGGGTCTCTACAGCGCCAATACGCGCCTGATCGCTGCTCCGTCGCTCACCACCGACGTGGACGGCTCGCTCGTGCTCGGCTTGTACGGGAACAGCGCGAGGACCGTCGTGACAGCGCCCTCGGGGATGTTCGAGAGCTATGACGTGACGACCACGACCTCGAGTAACGCTTCGACGTCGGAAAACGCCACGTATTACCAAGCCACGCGAGGACCGACGGGGTACAAGGTCGCAACTGCTAGCAACACCGCAAAGAGCACGATTGGACAATCCCTAGCGCTGGCGCCTGCGGCCTCAATCGAGCAGCCCCCGCCACCGCCACCACCTCCACCTCCACCTCCGCCTCCACCTCCACCTCCACCGCCTCCTCCACCTCCACCTCCACCTCCGCCGCCACCACCACCACCACCTCCACCTCCACCGCCGGTGCGCTGCCATGTGCCGAGGGCGATCGGGCTCACGCTCGGGCGCGCCCGCACGAAGATCCGCCGGGCGCACTGCTCCGTCGGACGCATCCGCCGTGCTCACTCGAGGCGAGTCGGCCGCGTGATCCGCCAGAGCCCGAGGCCCGGTGTGGTCAAGCCCGCCGGCTTCCGGGTCAACCTGGTGGTGGGACGGCGCTAACCTCGCAAGACGTCTGACCGGAGGGCCTCCGCCGAGCGGGGGCCCTCCGTCTTTCTACGGCGCGGCACGCTAGGCGGCCGGCGTCACGATCCCCGGCCGATCCATTCCTCGCCGCCTTCGTACAGCTCCTTCTTCCAGAGCGGCACCCGTGACTTGAGGGCCTCGATCAGGTCCGCGCAGGCCGCGAGCGCGTCCTGGCGGTGCGGCGCGGAGACTGCGATCGCGACGCTCGTCCCGCCGACCTCGACCCGGCCGGTGCGATGTGAGATCGCCACCTTGCAGAGGTCGTAGCGCTCCTGAACCTCATCGGCGATCTCGGCCATGACCTGCTCGGCCATGTCTTCGTAAGCCTCGTATTCGAGTGCGATCACCTCACGGCCCCGTGACTGCGCCCGAACGGTGCCGAGGAAGGTGGCGATCGCACCGGCCTGCTCCTCGACGACCTCGACGACGACTGCCGTCAGATTCACGGGGCCCTCGGTGAGCCGGAACGCGCCGCCGGAGACCGGCGGGATGAGCGCCACTTCGTCACCGTTTGCGAGCGGCCGTTCCGGCTCCGTGTAGGCGCGGTTGACCGCATAGAGGAGCCCCGGCGGCTCGTCTCCCAGCTCGAGCTCGGGCCACACGTCCGCGACTGTTGCGCCCTCGCTCAGCTCGAGCTCGCGTTGCCCGGTTCCGGCCTTCTCGCGCAGGCCCGCGAACAGGCGAACGTTGATTCTCATGCTCTTTTTCACGCTTCTAGCGTACGGTGGGCTTGTGCGCCATCGGATCCTGTTGCGATAGTGACGAGTCGTCAGTTTTTTCCGCCAACCTTTAGGAGGATCATGAAGCATCCAAAACGGCTCGGGCCGTCGCCGGCCATGGTCGTCGCGTGTCTCGCGCTCGGGATCGCTCTCGCTGGGACGAGTTATGCCGCGATCACGCTGCCGAAGAACAGCGTAGGAACGAAGCAACTCAAGAAGAATGCGGTCATCTCGTCCAAGGTCAAGAACCGCTCGCTCCTGGCCGTGGATTTCAAGAGTGGTCAACTGCCTCGCGGCGCTCAAGGGCCAGCCGGCTCCGCCGGCCCCACGGGGGCCACCGGGGCCACCGGCGCGACGGGCCCTGCTGGCCCCATCACCGGCAACCTGCCGGCTGGCGTAACCCTGCGAGGGGATTGGGGCGCCGAGGGTTCTTCCACGGGCTCAAGCGACTATCGAGGCTCGACAGTGATGTTCGGCCTCCGCCTTCCAGCGGCGCCGACGCGCGATTTCATTCCCGACGGAGGGGTTCCGCCGGCAGGCTGTCCTGGAACGCCTGCGGATCCGCAGGCATCTCCCGGTCATCTGTGCGTCTACGAGGGTGGCAACCACGCCAACGTCAGCGCAGTGGTCATCTTCGAGGCCAATAGCGGGGATGGCCGATACGGCTTCGATTTCGAGGTCTTTGCGGCGGCGGCAGGGAACTATTGGGACTACGGAACCTATGCGGTCACGGCACCTGCCGCGACCGGGCCGGCGGGTTCGCCGGAGCAAGTCGGGCCGGCGGCGGCTGGCACCGCCTCCGCGCGCTAACCGGGGAGAATCGGGGTCAGGCCTTGCGCGGAGATGGCAAGGCCTGACCTCTCGCACGTCCCCCAGCGCGATCCACTCTCCGGTTTGCTCGCCTTTGACGCAATCCGCGAACAGGCTGATCGCTATCTGCGGGGGTAGCGTAGATTGGGGTGATGGCCACTACTGAGGATCGCCGCGAGACCGACTCCGGAATCGAGATCAAGCCGGTCTATACGGACGAGGACGTCGCGGAGCTCGAGCTCGAGCTCCCGGGCGAGTTCCCCTTCACCCGTGGGCCGCACAAGGACATGTATCGCGGGCGCCCGTGGACGATTCGCCAGTACGCGGGGTTCGCGTCGGCCGAGGAGACGAACGCGCGCTTTCGCTACCTGCTCGACCGGGGGCAGACCGGCCTCTCCGTAGCGTTTGATCTGCCCACGCAGCTCGGCTACGACTCCGACGACCCGCGTGCCGAGGGCGAGGTGGGGCGGACCGGCGTCGCCATCGACTCGCTCGCGGACGTCGAGCTTCTCTTCGACGGTATCCCGCTGGGCGAGGTCTCGACCTCCATGACGATCAACGCGCCCGCGGCGCTGCTCCTCCTGCTGTACGAGCTCGTGGCCGAAGGTCAGGGCGTCTCCGGCGACCAGCTGCGCGGCACCGTCCAGAACGACATCCTCAAGGAGTACTGCGCGCGCGGGAACTACATCTTCCCGCCGCGGCCCTCGATGCGGCTCACGACCGACCTGTTCGCCTACGCGGACGAGCGGCTGCCGCGCTGGAACACGATCTCGATCTCCGGATACCACATCCGCGAGGCGGGATCGACGGCGGTCCAGGAGCTCGCGTTCACGCTTGCGAACGGAATCGCCTACGCGCAGGCGGCGGTTGACGCGGGCCTCTCGCCGAACGACTTCGGCGAGCGGCTCTCCTTCTTCTTCAACGCGCACAACCACTTCTTCCAGGAGGTGGCGAAGTTCCGCGCGGCCCGGCGGCTGTGGGCGGAGATCATGCGCGACCGCTTCGATGCGACGAACCCGAAGGCCCAGGCTCTGCGCTTCCACGCGCAGACGGGAGGCTCGACGCTGACGGCGCAGCAGCCCGAGAACAACATCGTGCGCGTCGCGATCCAGGCGCTGTCCGCCGTCGCCGGCGGGGCGCAGTCGATTCACACCAACGCCTTCGACGAGGCGCTTGCGCTCCCGACCGAGCATTCGGCGAAGATCGCCCTCCGCACCCAGCAGCTGCTCGCCCACGAGGCGGGCGGGACGGACACGGCCGATCCGTTCGGCGGCGCCTACTTCATCGAGGCGCTGACGGCGGAGCTCGAGACCGCCGCGCGCGAGCTGATCGAGCGGGTCGACGAGGTCGGCGGCGCCGTCGAGGCGATCGAGCAGGGATTCGTCCAGCGCGAGATCGAGGACGCGGCGTACAAGCACACCGCCGAGGTCGAGGCCGGCGAGAAGGTGATCGTCGGGGTCAACCGCTATCAGGAGCAGGAGGCGAAGCCGATCGAGCTGCACAAGCTCGACCCCGAGGCGGAGCAGCGTCAGCTCCGGCGGACGGCGGAGGTGCGCGCGCAGCGGAACGCGGACGAGGCCGCGAAAGCCCTGGCCGAGGTCAGGCGCGTCGCGGAGAGCGACGAGAACCTGCTGCCGCCGATGCGCGAGGCGCTGCGGTCCCGCAGCACGATCGGCGAGATCTGCAACGAGCTGCGCGAGGTGTTCGGCACGTACGACGCCCAGCGTGCGTAGCCGGCTTCGCCGATGAAGATTCTGCTCGTCTCGCAGATGTATCCCGGACCGGACGATCCGGACCTGGGGGCGTTCGTCCAGGGCATTGAGCGTGCGCTCGCCGAGCGCGGGCACGAGATCGAGCTCGCCGTCACCCGTGGACGAGGCGGCGGGAAGCGCCGGCACGCCCGGCTTGCGCGCGACGTGCGCCGGGCGTCTCGCCAATTCGACCCCGACGTCGTGTACGCGCACTTCCTGGTCCCCACGGGGCTCTCGGCGGCGCTTTTCGGCCGGGCCCCGCTGGTTGTCACCGCCCACGGCCGCGACGTCCGTAACATCGGCGCCTATCCCGGGATCGCCACGGCCACCCGCTTCGTCGCGCGCCGCGCCTCGTCGCTGATCGCCGTCTCGGACTACCTCCGCGGGGAGCTCGAGACGAAGATCCCGGAAGCCCGCGGCAAGATCGAGGTCGTCGACTGCGGCGTCGACCTCGAGGTCTTTCGGACCTGGCCAGGGCCTGGCCCTGACCAGGTCCGGAACGGACCCGTGTTCGTCTGCGTCGGCAGCCTGATCGAGCGCAAGAACGTCGTCCGGCTCGCGGATGCGTTCGCGACCCTGGACGCCGGCCGCCTCGTCTTCGTGGGCGACGGGCCGCTGCGCTCGCAGCTCGAAGGGCGCCCGAACGTCGAGGTGGCCGGACGCGTCCCGCACGATCAGGTGCCGCGCTACCTGTCCGAGGCGACCGTCCTCTGCCAGCCGTCCACGATCGAGCCGTTCGGCCAGGCGCTCCTGGAGGCGATGGCCTCCGAGCGCTCGGTGGTCGCGACCCGGGTCGGCGGGCCGCCCGAGTTCGTGCCGCCCGAAGCCGGCGTCCTCGTCGATCCTCTCGACACGGCCGCCCTCGCGGATGCGATGCGTCGCGCGGCCGCCCTTCCGAGCCCGAACCCGGCGGCCCGGGCCGCCGCGGCCGAGCACGACGTCAAGCGTCAGGCGGAGAAGATCGAGTTGATCCTGGATAGAGCCGCTCGAGATCGGCGAGCCTGATCTCAACGAGCGGTCGCACGCTCTCCTCGAGTCCGGCTTCGCGAGCGACCTCGAGCGCCTGCTCGTAGCTCTCGCGCGCCTTCTGCGGAGAGACGCCCTGTTTCAGCCGGTTGTCCCCGGTGACGAGCAGCTTCTGAATCTGCTCGCGAGACTCGTTCACACGAAGAAGCGTAGCTTTGGCGTCTGCGGGGTAGACCCTCTCAACCAGTGGACGTCGCACCTGACCCCCGTGCGCGGCGCGTTCGCGTGCTCATAGCCGACGACGAGCCGCTCTTCGTCGAGACGATCGAAGCGCTGCTCGCAAGCGACGACCGCATCGAGGTCGTCGGGACCGCCGGCGACGGGGAGGAGGCGGTGGAGCTCGCCCGCACCCTGCAGCCGGACGTGACGCTGATGGACATCTCGATGCCGACGCTGGACGGGATCGAGGCGGCGCGCAAGATCCGAGAGCACCAGCCGACTGCGCGCATCCTCGTGCTCACCGGCTCGAGCATCTCCGCCGACATCGACCGCTCGCGCCAGGCCGGCGTCGCCGCGTTCCTCACGAAGGACCGGCTCGGGACGCAGCTCGTGGACGCGATCCTCGACCTGGGGTCGAGCTAGCTCCGCTACCCTGTTGGCGTGCTTCCGCTGCTGTCATTCGCAAATGCTTACGGCCGCCCAGCGTTCGTCTTCTTCCACTTCATGACGGCCCTGGCGCTGATCGGCCTCGTGCTCATGCACTCGGGCCGCGACGCGGGCATGGCCGGAATGGGCTACGTCCCGCAGTCCCAGGGCGGGACGCACATCGTCGAGCGGAACCTGACGCGCCTGACGGTGGTCGTCGGCACGATCTTCTTCATCAACACCGTCATCCTGTATCACCTACTCGCGTAACGACTAAAGCCCGGGCCCGGAACCGGTTCCGGTGATGTGGAAGCGGGCGGTGGCGAGCGCAGGCACGAGCGCGGCATGGGGGAAGCGCTCGTCGTAGAGCTCGTTCATGTTCACGAGCTGCCGTTCGCTCGTCAGGCCGTGCAGCTCGCCGAGGACATCGGCCATCGGCACCGTGAAGCGGAGATTCACGAGCGGCTCGGCGACCTTGCCGTCCCGGATCCGGAACGTCCCGTCGCGAGTCATCCCCGTCAGCACTCCGTCACGTGGGTGGACGATGCTCAGGTAGTGGAGACGGGTGACGTAGATGCCGTCGCCGACGCGCTCGGCGAGCTCGTCGAGCGAGGCTGCGTCGCCGCCGGGCATCGAAAAGGCTGTCGGCAACGGCCCGTAGAACCGCCACGCGTCGGGCGCAGCATGGCCGGTCGAGACCCGGCCGTCGCCCGCCTTCGCCGCGGTCCCGCGATCCCAGACGACGTCTCGGGCGACGCCGTTCTCGACGAGCTCGACCCGCTGCTTCGGCGTGCCCTCGAAGTCGAACGCCTTCGGCATGTTGGTCTCGTCGAGCGCGTCGTCGGCGATCGAGACCTGCTCGTCGAAGACCCGCTCTCCGATCCGGCCGCAGAAGTAGCTGCGCTCCTCGAGGTACCCCTGGGCGCCGAGCGAGTCGTACGAGAACCAGCGCAGCAGCTCGGCCACGGCGTACGGCTCGAGGACGGCGGCGTACTCGCCGGGCTCGATCTCCACGGCGCTGCGAGTTCGTGCGCCCTTTGCGGAGGCCTCCTCGGCAGCAGCTGCGGGGTCGACGTCCGCGACCCGCCAATGGCTCCGCTCCGCCCAGCCCGAAGCGCCCTCGACCGCCGCGAGGCACAGCGCGGTCGCGTCGGTGAGAGCCTGGTCCGCGACGAGCCCGGTCGTTGACGCGAGTGCGAGTTCGGTCACTCCGCTCGTGAAGTACCCGTAGAGCTCGAAGTCTCCGGCCGCCTCGATCGCGACCCCGGCGAGCCGCGCCTGATCCTCGGGGCCGAGCGAGGCCGTCTCCTCGTCGAAGCTGGCTAGGGCCGGATACTCGGCGGGCAGAGCGAGCCCCGGAAAGTCGGGATCGGGCTGCACCTGGTCGGCGGCCTCACCGGCTCGTTGCGCGAGGTCGGCCAGGCCGTCGGTTCGGTTCGTCGCCGCCCAGCCGACGCGTCCGTCACGAACGATGCGGAGGCGGATGACCGCGTTGTCGATCAGCGTCGGCTGGTGGACGACGGAGCCCGCGAAGCGAGCGACGCCCGAGCGCTCCGCGTGCACAAGTGCCTCGGCCTCGTCGCCCTCGGCCGCGCGCAGCGCAGCCTCTGCAAGATCCAGCGCCCGACTCAACTGGAGACGCCCACCTCGACGTCGCGGAAGCGGGCCGGTGCAGCGCCGTGCGAGACGTGGGCTTCCTGGCCGGGCTGGCCCTTGCCGCAGTTCGTCAGGCCGAAGAGCCGCCACTCGTCCGGGCCGGCAACGGCGTCGAGCTTGCCCCAGAAGACCGGCGTCACGCCCGTGTAGGTCGCGTCCCGCAGCATCCGGCCAAGCTTGCCCTTCTTGATCTCCCAGGCGATCTGGGTCCCGAACTGGAAGTTCAGGCGCTTGTCGTCGATCGACCAGCTCTTGTTCGTCTCGAGGTAGAGACCGTCGTCGACGTCGGCGAGGAGCTCCTCGAACGAGCCCTCGCCCGGCTCGAGATGGAGGTTCGTCATCCGCACCAGCGGCATGCGACTCCAGCCGTCGGCTCGCATCGAGCCGCCGCTGCCCGCCCCGATCCGCGCAGCCGTCTCGCGAGAGGTCAGGAACCCTCGGAGGACGCCCTCCTCGACGATCCCCTCCCGTTGCGCCGGCACGCCTTCGTCGTCGAAGGCGAACGTGCCGAGGCCGAGCGGCGTGGTCGCATCGGAGGTGATGTTCATCTTCGGCGAGCCGTACCGGAGCGTGCCGAGGTCGTCCGGCGAGAGGAAGCTCGTCCCCGCGTATGCCGCCTCGGTGCCGTAGACGCGGTCGAGCTCGGTCGGGTGGCCGACCGACTCGTGCACCTGCATGATCGCCTGCTCGGGCGAGAGGACGATCGTCGTCCGGCCCGCCGGGCACTCGTCGGCCCGCAGGAGTGCGACGACCTGCTCGCCGACGCGCGGCGCCTCGTCCACGAGGGACAGTCCCTCGACGAACTCCCAACCGCCCTGGCCGCTGACCCCGCTGTGCTGGCTCGGGTAGCTCCGAACCTGCGAGATGCCGTCGGAGGTCGCGTAGGCGTCGATGCCACCCCCGCACTCGACGAGCTCCTGCTCGATCGCGACTCCTTCGGAGGAGACGAGCACCTTGTGCTCGCGCTGCGCGCGAACCATCGCCAGGGTGACCTTGACCTCCGGCAGGCGCATGCCCTCCTCGGCACGGAGGCAGAGGTCGACCTTCCCCGACAGCGGCACGTCGAACGGGTCACGCTCGAGCGGCGTCCGGTAGTCGCCGGTCTGCCCGTCGAGGGGAGCGAGGGAGGTCTGGTGCCGGCCCGGCGCCGCCTTGGCGAACGAGGCTGCCCTCAGGGCCGCCTCGCGGGCGCCCGCCTCGTCGAGCCGGCCTTCGCCGGCGAATCCCCAGGCGCCGTCGACGAGGACGCGGACGCCGATGCCCTCGCTGTCCGAGTCGCTGACGTCGTCGACCTGGCCGTTCTTCGTGACGACGAACTGGCGCCGAAGCGTGACCGCGCGAGCATCGGCATAGGAGGCTCCGGCCCCCAATGCCGCATCGACCGCCGCCTCGGCCAGCGCCTTCACGCGGCGTACCCTAACGCGGCTCGGATTCAGTGCCCGACCGGCCTAGACTCTTCTCATGGCCGTGTGCCCCCGATGCGGCGAGGAGAACGCGAAGCGCGCACGGTTCTGCTCTGCGTGCGGAGCATCCCTCGGTTCGGAGCCCGGCCTCGAACGCGACGTGCGAAAGACGGTGACCGTCGTCTTCTCCGACGTGATCGGCTCGACGAGTTTGGGAGAAGACCGCGACCCAGAGTCGATGCGCCGTGTGATGTCGCGCTACTTCGACGAGGCGCAGGCCGTACACGAACGGCACGGCGGAACCGTCGAGAAGTTCATCGGCGACGCGGTGATGGCCGTCTTCGGCATCCCGCAGCTTCACGAGGACGATGCGTTGCGCGCCGTCAGGGCCGCTGCGGAGCTTCGCGACCGGCTCGAGGTGCTCAACGAGGAGCTCCTACCCGAATGGGGAGTCGAGCTGCAGGTCCGCACGGGCGTGAACACCGGGGAAGTCGTGGCCGGCGACTCCTCCGGCGGTCAGAAGTTCGCCACGGGCGATGCAGTGAACGTAGCGAAACGCTTCGAGCAAGCTGCACAGCCGAACGAGATCCTCCTCGGCGAGAGCACCTACCGCCTTGTCCGCGACGCGGTCACCGTCGAGCCGGTCGAGCCGCTCGAGCTGAAGGGCAAGAAGGAGCCCGTTGCCGCCTACCGGTTGCTCGACGTCGGGGCCGAACCGCGCGGAACCGGAAGGCGGCTCGATGCGCCCATGATCGGACGGGACAACGAGCGCGCACTCCTCGAGCAGGCGTATTCGAGGGTCGTCCGGGAACAGTCGTGCCACTTGTTCACGCTGCTCGGGCCCGCGGGCGTCGGCAAGTCGCGGCTCGCCGCGGAAGTCGTCAACCAGATCGGCGATGACGCCACAGTGCTCGTGGGACGGTGCCTGCCGTACGGGGAAGGGATCACTTTCTGGCCGCTCGTAGAGATCGTGCGCCAGGCGGCGAGGCTGGAGGAAGGCGACTCGCCGCAGGAGGCGCGATCGAAAATCGAAGCGCTGCTCGGAGACGCCGAGGACGCACCGACGATCGCCCAGCGCGTCGGCGAGGCGGTCGGTTTCGGCTCCGGCCTCGTCTCGTCCGAGGAAACGTTCTGGGGCGTCCGAAAGCTCTTCGAGGCGCTGGCCAGGTTGCGCCCGCTCATCGTCGTCCTCGACGACATTCATTGGGCGGAGCCGACCTTCCTCGACCTCGTCGAGCACGTCGGTGACTGGGCTCGCGAAGCCATCTTGGTGCTCTGCCTCGCTCGGTCCGACCTGATCGATCAACGCCCGACGTGGGGCGGCGGCAAGTTCAACGCGACCTCGATCCTCCTCGAGCCGCTCAGCGAGGAGGAATCCGCTCTTCTGATCGAGAACCTGCTCGGCCGCTCGGGCCTCTCGGGCGAGGCGATCGAGCGAATCGCGCAAGCCGCAGAGGGAAACCCGCTCTTCGTCGAGGAGATGGTCGGGATGCTGATCGACGAGGGGCTGTTGGAGGCCCGAAACGGGGAGTGGATCGCGAAAGAGGGCCTCGGCGACGTCTCGGTGCCCCCGACGATCCATGCCCTCCTCGCCGCGCGCCTGGATCGACTCGACGGCTCGGAGCGAGAGGTGATCCAGCGAGCCTCGGTGGAAGGCAAGGTGTTCCACCGGAGCGCGCTGCTCGAACTCGCTCCGGAGATTCTCCGCGAGAACGTCCCCAACCATCTGCTGACGCTGCAGCGGAAAGAGCTCATCAGGCCGAGCCGGTCGGATTTCGCCGGCGACGACGCCTTCCGGTTCCGTCATCTCCTAATCCGGGATGCGGCTTATGAGGCCCTGCCCAAGCAGCTGCGCGCAGAGCTGCACGAACGCTTCGCCCTCTGGCTCGAGGAGGCGGCCGGAGAACGAGCGCTCGAGTACGAGGAGATCCTGGGCTACCACCTCGAACAGGCTTACCGGTACAGGGTCGAGCTCGGCCCCGAGGACGAACACTCTGGGCGGCTCGCACGCCTTGCGGCGGAACACCTCGCGCAGGCGGGGCGGCGTGCGGTGCTCCGAGAAGACTGGACCGCAGCGCAAAAGCTGCTCGAACGTGCGGTTGTTCTCTACGAGGACGATGATCCGGAGCGTCCAGAGCTCCTGCTGGATCTCGGAGAAGCACGATCAGAGAAGGGCTTGTACGGCGAGGCCGAGGCCGCTCTCTCGGACGCGATCGCGCGAGCCGACGCGGCCGGCGACCGTGGGATCGCGGCCAGAGCGCAGGTCGTTCTCGCGTTCGTGCAACTCTTCAGCGATCCGGAGGGGCGCGGAGATGACGTACTGCGCGTCTCCGAGGAGGCCACGAGAGTCTTCAGAGAGCTGGGCGACGATCGAAGCATTGCCAAGACCGCCCTGCTGACACACCAGGTGCTCTTCCAGCGCGGAGACCTAACAGGCTCCCGTCGAGTTCTCGTCGATGCTCTTCCGCATGCCGGGCGTTCGGGTGATCCTCAGCTCGAACCGCAGATCAGATCGTCACTGGTCTCCGATGGATTCTGGGGCCACACGCCCGTCGCTGAGGTCGAGAAAGAGTTGTCCGAGCTCGACGGCTTCCTTCGCCGCCACCGTCTCCGGCTGCGCGAGTACTTCATGCTCCGGGTGTCGGCGGTTACTCTGGCCATGAGCGGGCGGATCGACGAAGGTCGGAACTCGATGCGTCGTGCGAACGCGATCCTGGGGGATCTGGGGCCGGGGCCGTACGTCGTCATGGCGCAGGCAGAGTGGGAGGGATACCTCGAACTGCTCGCCGGGGACTACGCTGCTGCCGAGCGGGTACAGCGGACCGGATACGACATCCTCGAAGGCTACGGCGAGAAGGCCTATCGCTCGACGCTCGCAGGGGAACTCGCTCAATCGCTCTATGAGCTCGCGCGGTTCGACGAAGCGGAACAGTTCGCCGAGGCCGGTCGAGAGGCTGCCGCCACGGACGATGTCTCGTCGCAGTCGCTGTGGCGCGGGGTGAAAGCCAAGGTGCTCGCGAGGAGGGGTGAGCTCGCTCGCGCGGAGGGGCTCGCTCGCGAGGGCGTCGCATTGATGGAGTCGACGGAGTTCCTCATGCATCACGCGTGGGCTCTTTCCGATCTGGGCGAGGTCCTGGAGCTCGCCGGGCGTCCCGCGGAAGCAGGTGATGTCTTCCGCCGAGCCATCGAGCTTCACGAGCAAAAGGGGAACGTCGTCATGGCCGCGCGAATCGGCGAGCGCCTCTCCCGGCTTGCGATTGCGTAGCTAGAACTCGCCGCCGCTACACTGGCCCCGCGCGCGCTGGTGGCGGAATTGGTAGACGCGCAAGGTTGAGGGCCTTGTGGGGTTAAAGCCCCGTGGAGGTTCAAGTCCTCTCCAGCGCATCGGAACCCCCGGCGAAGGGGGTTTCGCGTTTTTGGCGAGAATCCAATTCGCATGCTCGTTCTCTGGCCTCTCATGCTCATCGGTGCCGCGGTGCTGGTCCGGAAGAGCCGTCAGCGCGCCCTCGGGCGGAGGGGGTGGCCGTGGTTCGCCGCGTGGGCGTTCGCCGGAGCCCTGTTCATGTTCAGCTTGTTGGCCGGCCTCAGCATCGGCGTCTTTCTCTTGCCCGCCGCGGCCTTCGCGGTTCTCTGGCTGGCCGTGAATGCTCCGTACAGCCGCGAACTGGCCGGCTTCGTCGTTGGTGTGGCGCTCGTGCTCCTTGCGCTCATCTGGGTTTGACGCCGTCCGTGGCTGTCGCTACCTTGATCGAACACATGTTCGCGAAAGGAGACCCCGTGCTGACCGACAGGCAGCGGCAGATTTTCGACTTCTTGGCGTCGTACGTGGACGAGCACGGCTATCCGCCGACCGTCCGCGAGATCGGCGAGGCCGTCGGGCTCGCCTCGCCGTCGACCGTGCATGCGCATCTCGCGAACCTCGAGCGCGCCGGCCTCTTGAAGCGCGATCCGACCAAGCCGCGCGCGATCGAGCTGTTTCGCGAGCCGAAGGCTCTGCCGACCCCCGACGTCCATCGGCTCCCGCTCCTCGGCGAGATCGCCGCGGGCGGGCCGCTGCTCGCCGAGGAGAACATCGAGGACTACCTCGCCGTGCCCGAGCCGCTCTCGCGCGGCGGGGAAGAGTTTCTCCTGCGCGTGAAGGGCGACTCGATGGTCAACGCCGGCATCCTCGACGGCGACTTCGTCGTCGTCCGTCGGCAGCAGGACGCGCGCGACGGAGAGATCATCGTTGCCCTGGCCGGGGAGGACGAGTCGGTCAACGAGGCGACGGTGAAGAGGCTCTTCCGCGAAAACGGGCGGGTGCGGCTCCAGCCCGAGAACGACGCGTTCGAGCCGATCTATGCCGAGCACGTCCAGCTCCTCGGCAAGGTGACCGGAGTGTTTCGCCAGTTGTGAGCGTCGAGACCCTGAACCGGACGCTCGAACAGGAGCTCTTCGCGCTCCTGCGAGGCGCGAGCCTCGAGTGCCTTGTCTGCGGCGAGTTCGTGCTCAGGCGCGGCGGAGCGATCTCGTGCGCCGAGTGCGGGACCGCGATCCAACCGCCCCAGGAAGCGCGGCTACAATTGAGCTTGCAGGCCGGGTGACCGCGAGCCGTTCGCGGCTCGAGGAAAGTCCGGACACCGAAGGGCAGGACGCTGGGGAAACCCCAGGCGGCGAAAGCCGACGAAAAGTGGCACAGAAAGGAGACCGCCGGCAGCGAATACTCTCCGGAGACGCTGACGGTAAGGGTGAAACGGTGGGGTAAGAGCCCACCAGCGCTGTGGTGACACAGCGGCTAGCCAAACTCCGTCCGGTGCAAGGTGAAACAGGCTCCGCCGACGCTGCCCGCCGAGGAGCCGGGTACACCGCTCGAGCCGTCGGGCAACCGGCGGCCTAGACAGATGGTCACCCTCGACAGAATCCGGCTTACAGGCCTGCTACGGAAGAAGCCCCGGCAACGGGGCTTTTTCTATTTCAATAATCCTCGCCGTCAACCATCAGGTGGTCTGCCGCGGACGAGTGGCGGAGATCGGGCTGCAGGACGAGCGGAACCCGGTGGAGTCGCGTCGCCTCGAACGAACGGTGGCCGGCCTCCTCCTCCGCGCGCAAGTGCTCTCCGTGCGCGAAGTCCGGAAGCGCCGGCAGCGGCACGTCTGGTGTGCGCGAGACACAGGCGGCGAGCATGATCGAGCGAATCCCGGGCGCGAGCGGCGGGCCGTCGCCGGGATGCTCGCGCGCGAAGCGCTCCTGTCCCTCGAGCAGTGCGAGAACGCTGCGGGTCACATCGGCCTCGGGCGCATCGTCAGCGCCCACATTGCAGGCGAGGCGGGCGAGGGCGAGCGGCTCGTAGCCGGTTCGCCCCATTACCATCCGCCCGACGGCGACCACGAGCAGCGATGTGAGCCGCTCGAGCAGGAGGCTGTAGGCGAAACGCTCCGGACCGGGCGCCGGCCCGAGGTCGAGGGGCTCGTCGCCGTCCAACAGCCGCGTGGCCTGTGCACCCAGGACACCGTTCAGCTGCTCCGGGGAGAGGCCGGCCTGTAGCCCGAAGCGCACGGCCATCGTCGCCGACATGAACGGCGTGAAGTACGGGAGATCGCTTCCGAACAGGAGCTGCCCCGGCGGGATATGGGCGAATAGCGCCGCGAGGTCGTTCGGATTCCACCAGGCTGTGTCGATGAAGAGATTCCTGTGCTGTGGGGCGACGCGCCAGATCCAATTCAGGTCACAGATCGCGGCGTGGGCGAGGATGATCCGAGCGTCCGAGAACCGGCCGGCGAGTTGCACGGCGTCCTTCGCGAGCGTCGGGATCCCGCGCCCGGCGTGTACGAGTACAGGCAGTCGCCGCTCGTGCGCGAAAGCGATGATCGGCTCGATCTCCGGGTCGGAGAGCTGGAATTCCTCGGCGCGAGGGTGCAGCTTGATCCCACGTGCCCCGGCCTCGACACAGCGGCGCGCTTCTGCGACCGCGTCACGCTTGGGGTCGAGGCGGCAGAACGCAACGAAGCGGCCGCCGCTGGCCTCTGACTCGGCCAGCACGCGGTCGTTTGCGGCGGGATAGCCGTCCGGCTCGTGCATCGGCATGACGACGCCACGCGCCTCGGCCGCGGCAAGTGTGGCGATGAGCTGGTCGCCGGAGAAGGTGAAGCCGTCAGGGTCGTTGAAGCCCGTGTGGCCGTGGATGTCGAGAAGCGTCGCCCCGGCCGCGAGCTCGCGCACGGCGTGCTCGTACCAGGGCCGGATCACCTCGTCGTCGTAGAGATCGCTCCGCAGCGCCCCTTGCATGAGCTCGAAGGTCGTCGCCCCGACGCGGATCCGATCGCCGGCGACGAGCGGCTGCCGCTCGACGCGCACGCCGTTGACCGTGGTCCCGTTGCGCGAGCCGAGGTCCTCGATCACGAGGCCGTCCTCGCCGCGCAGAAGTGAGGCGTGACGACGCGAGAGCTCCGCGTCGTCGGCGAGCCGCTCGAGCCCGGGAGCGGTGCGCCCGAGCAGAAGCTCGTCGCCAATCTGAAGAGTGAGCCCGGCGGCCGGGCCGCTGACTGCCCGCAGGTATGCAACGGGGGTCGGCCGAAGCCGACCCCCGTTGCTACCAGAGGCGTCTACCACGCAGCTGTGCCGGAAGACGAGCCCCCGAAACCGAAGGGGTCCGTCGTCCCGAGCAGCGTGATCGTGCCGTCTCCGTTGACTCTGTAGGAGTTGAGCTGCGAGTACGCGAACCCCGTCGGCTCGTCGACGAGGACGTACAGGTACTTGCTGTTCCTGCTGAGCGATTCGTCGAGCGTCACGCCCTGAGCGGTCGCGACAATCGAGTCGCCGTTGACCGGAGTGAGCTGGCCGTTGTGCTCGATCCGGAAGCTGTTGATGTTGAGCGTGAACGGGCTCGTGATGAGCACGTACTTGTCGTTCTTCGTGATCACGTTCCAGCAGGCTGCGCCGGAGTTGGTCGGTTCCGTCTCGATCGGCGTCACGTCGCCGTGATGAGACAGGTTGTAGGACGAGACGGAGCTGCCGATCCCATCCGGGGCGTGCTCGTTCGAGACGATCATCACGTTCCTGTGAGTGAACGCGATTCCGTACGGCGTCACGTCCTGCGACGGGTGTGCGACTCCCGGTTGCGCGGCGCCGTTGTGGCCGATCGCGAACGTGTCGATATCGCCGCTTCCGCCCGCGAACCGCTCGCTGACCGCGAGCACCTTGCCTTTGGCGTCGAACTGGATCTGTGCCGGAAGCGCGTCGGCGGGACTGGTCGTCGGCTGTACGGATCCCGGAATGGGGGTCAACTGACCGTGGCCGCCGAGGCGGTAACCCGAGATGCTGGCCGAGCCCGTGTCCGAGTTGAGCACGTACACGAGGTGGTGGTGAACCGTCACGCTGGCCGGCCGCTCGCCGAAGCTCGGCACGACGCTGGCAAGCTGAAGGCCGTGCCCGGTCACCCGGAACGACGAGACTGTGTTGTCGCCTGCGTTGACAACAAGCAGGAACCGCCCGTTATGGCTCAACGTCACGGATCCCGCCGTGTCGATGAACGGAATCCCACCCGGCGGATTTCCGGTGGGCTGACCCACGCCGCCGGTCATGACGCTGCCGGCGGGTGTCAACGTGCCGTCGTGGTTCCGGTTGAAGATGAGCACCGTGTTGGACGGAGCCGAGTTCGACTGCACATACACAGCGCCGTTTCCTGCTCCGTGGTGCCCGCCGGGTCGCGCAGGGTGACCGCCGGATCGTCCGTGCTGTCCGCCGGCCCGCCCGTGCTGCCCGCCGGGTCCCCCATGCTGCCCGCTGGTCTGCGCGGTCGGCGCCCAGAGCGCCGCGACACCGATCGCCAGACAGCCGATCAGAACTCCGCGTCTGCGGAGCAACTTGGTCTTCTTGATGCTCATGTCCTGCTCCTCTCCCAAGGTTTGAACCAACATTTCTGGCATGGCCCGGTTGGGAAGTCAAGCAGATGGTCTTGAAGTGGGTCGGCGCTCGCCCTAAGCTCCACCGGCACTCCCAAGGGCAAGGAGGATGGTGATGAGGCTCGGCATGATCGGGCTCGGCCGCATGGGCGGGAACATGGTCCTGCGCCTCGAGCAGGACGGCCACGACGTGGTCACGTATACGCGCTCGGGCGGGGGCACCGCGTCGACGATCGAGGAGCTGGTCTCCGAGCTCGAGCCGCCCCGCGTGGCCTGGATGATGGTCCCGGCGGGAGACGCGACCGAGACGACTTTCACCACGCTGCTTGGCCTGCTCGAGTCGGGCGACGTCATCGTCGACGGCGGCAACTCGAATTTCCGGGATTCGAAGCGTCGCCACGCGGAGGCGCGCGAGAAGGGAATCGGCTTCGCGGACGCCGGCGTGTCCGGCGGGATCTGGGGCCTCGAGGTCGGCTACTGCCTGATGGCCGGCGGCGACGACGACACGATTGCGATCGTCGAGCCGGCCTTCCGCACGCTCGCACCCGAGGACGGCTACGCGCACTGCGGCCCCGCGGGCGCCGGCCACTTCGTGAAGATGGTGCACAACGGCATCGAGTACGGGCTGATGCAGGCGTACGCCGAGGGGTTCGAGATCATGCACGCCTCCGAATACGAGCTCGACCTGCACGAGATCGCCGGCATCTGGCGCTACGGCTCCGTCGTTCGCTCATGGCTGCTCGAGCTGCTGCACTCGGCCCTCGAGCAGCACGGCTCGGGGCTCGACGACATCGCTGGCTTCGTCCAGGACTCCGGCGAGGGGCGCTGGACGATCGAGGAGGCGATCAACGAGGCCGTGCCGGCGCCGGTGATCGCGGCCGCCCTGTTCGCCCGCTTCTCGTCGCGTCAGGACGAGAGCTTCGCCGCGAAGGTCTCGGCCGCGCTACGCGAGCAGTTCGGCGGCCACGCGATCAAGACCAGCGACGGCCCAGCCTGACCGCCTTCCCGCCTTACTGAGCCATGTCCAGGGCCAGGCCCGGGCCAGGTCCCGTTGGCCTCGCGTGTCTGCGCGGCCGCTGGCTCAGGCGCCCAGCTGGCGGTCGAGATTTGCCGCGGCGCTGATTAGCGCGAGGTGCGTGAAGGCCTGCGGGAAATTGCCGAGCTGCTCGCCGGTTGCCCCGATCTCCTCGGAGTAGAGGCCGACATGGTTCGCGTAGGTGAGCATCTTCTCGAACGCGAGCCGCGCTTCGTCCACGTAGCCGGCCCGGGCCATGGCCTCGACGTACCAGAAGGAGCAGATCGAGAACGTGCCCTCGTCACCGATGAGCCCGTCCGGCGAAGCCTCGACGTTGTAGCGGTAGACGAGGCTGTCCGAGACGAGCTCGTCCGAGATCGCATCCAGGGTCGAGAGCCAGAGCGGATCGGTCGGCGCGATGAACTTCGTCAGCGGCATCAAGAGCACGGACGCATCGAGCACCTCGGAGCCGTAGTGCTGGACAAAGGCGCCGCGGTCGGCGTTCCAGCCGCGGTCCATGACCTGGTGGTAGATGTCGTCGCGCACGCCCGACCACCGCGGAATGTCGGCGGGCAGTCCGCGCTGCCGCGCCATCCGGATCGCGCGCTCGACTGCGACCCAGGACATCAGGCGCGAGAACGTGAAGTGCTGGCGCCCGCCACGCGTCTCCCAGATGCCTTCGTCGGCCTGGTCCCAGTTCTCGCTGACCCAGTCGACGATCCGGGCGAGGTCGCTCCAGGCTCCGTGCGAGATCGGCGTCCCGTACTTGTTGAAGAGGTACACCGAGTCGATCAGCTCGCCGTAGATGTCCAGCTGGAGCTGGTTCGCGGCGCCGTTCCCGATCCGAACCGGCGCCGAGCCCCGATAGCCCTCGAGGTGGTCGAGCACCTCTTCGGGAATCTCGGCGGTCCCGTCGACCGCGTACATGATCTGGAGGGGGCCCGACTCGTGCCCGACGCGCTCGCGAAAGCGGGCCGTCAGCCAGTCCATGAAGCCGGCCGCCTCGTCGCTGAACCCGAGCCGGAGCAGCGCGTAGAGGGAGAACGCGGTATCCCGGATCCACGTGTAGCGGTAGTCCCAGTTGCGCCCACCGCCGATCTGCTCCGGGAGGCTCGTCGTCGGCGCCGCCACCATTGCCCCCGACGGCTCGTAGGTGAGGAGCTTGAGCACGAGTGCGGAGCGGTGCACGGTCTCCCGCCAGCGCCCGCGGTAGCGCGACTGCGAGAGCCAGCGCCGCCAGTACGACACGGTGTCCTCGAAGTCCTTCATCGTCTCCTCAGGGGTGAAGGCGTGAGGTATGTGGCTCTCCGCCACCGTCTCGAGAACGAAGGACTCGCTCTCACCGGGCTGCAGCGAGAACTCGCCCTGGACGCCCTCATCGCCGACGCGGAAGCCGATTCCCGAGGCGAGCGCGAGCGCCAATGAGGGCGTCTTGAAGACAACGCCGTGCTCGTGCACGACCGTCTCGTGCGGCTCGCGCCCGTAGTCGAAGCGAGGGTCGACCTCGACGCGGAAGCTCATCTCGCCCCGCACGCAGAGCACCCGGCGCACCAGCCGTTGCCGCTCCTCGACGGGCATGAAGTCCTGGAGCTCCCCGACGCCGACCGGGGTGAGGAAGCGCGTGATGAGGACGTTCGTGTCCGGGAAGTAGAGCTGCTTGACGGTGCCGACCCCGACCGTCGGCGAGATCCGATAGCGGCCGCCGCGCTTGCGGTCGAGGATCGCCGCGAACACGCTCGGCGAATCGAAGCGCGGGCAGCAGTACCAGTCGATCGTGCCGTCCGTGCCGACGAGCGCGACCGTGCGGAGGTCCCCGACGACGCCGTGCTCGGCGATCGGGAGGTACTGGCTCGCCGCCGAGAACGAGAGGTCGATCGCCCCGCTGAACGAGCGTTCGTCTAGGCGCGCCACGGGCTCAGATCGGAGATTCGGCGCGCCTCGGCTTGCAGCAGCCGCAGCGTCACGGTTGCGTGGGCGAGCAGGAAGGGAATGAGCGCTGCACGGTCGATCACCGCCAGGCGCAGGGGCGTGCGCGCGACCACGCCGGCGGTGGCGGGCTCGTCCAGGAGCACGGAGATCTCGCCGAAGAACATGCCGGCGTGCATGACGGCCTGCTCCATCTCGTCACGCACCAGGCCGACCTCTCCTTCGAGGATCAGGAAGAGGTCGGCGTTCTCGTCGCCCTCGTTCAGAACCCAGACGCCCTCTTCGACGCGTTCGTCTCGCACTGTGTCCACCAGAGCAGCGAGCGCGTCGGGCGGCAGGTCGGCGAAGAGGGCGAGCCGCCGGAGGCTCTCGCTGAGCGAGTCTGCCGAGGTCAGGTCGCTGCTCAAACGCGCGTGGCTAGCTCGACGGCGCGGTGGGTGGAACGGCCTGGTGCACGCTCGTGAGCGGCCGCGCGATCTTCTGATCCGGCACCGCGTGAGTGGCGGAGAACTCGCGCGTGAGCGTTCCCTCGGAAGGGCGCTCGTCGATCGCCGCGAGCACGGGGAGCGGCTGGTAGTCGGGCGCGACCGACCAGCCGACCTTGCGGAACTCGCCGCCGTTCTCGATCCAGGACAGCGAGAAGAGCGGCAGGATCACGATCTTCGTCGTGATTGCCATCAGCCAACTCACCCAGTAGAGGCCGATCGGGCGCCAGTCGGCCCAGCCCAGGAAGTTGTTCGGGTCGCCGTACGGCGCGTGGCCCGGCTTCAGCGTCTTGACGAGGATGAAGAGCAGCACGAACTCGCCGACCGCGAGCACGAACGTCAGCCAGGGCGGCTGCCACTTGATCAGGTAGGGGTAGACGACCGTGTCCAGCGCGACCCCCAGGAGCAGGTAGATCCCGATCGTCACGATCCAGCCCTCGTTCTGCGTGACCAGCGAGAGGATCGTGGCCAGGATCGCCGGGCCGATCAGGATCGCCACCCGCGTCTGTACGCGGCCGAGGACGGTCGGGCACATTAGTGCCCGCTCCAGTAATTGAGCCCAGCTTCTGGGTCGCGAGCACCAAGCCAGAGGCCGCACTCGACCGCGGCCAAGGCTTGCAGCCTTGGCAAGGGCGAGGGTGGACTCTGGCGCCACGTGATCGCGGGCCAGAAGCGGGCTTGGATTGCTGGAGAGGGCACTAAGCGAGCTGCTCCGCTTTACGGACGTGCCGAATCACGCGCGCTGTCTCGCTCGAGAGCCGGAGCTGCATCGCGAGCCGCGACGGGAAACGGCGCGGAGTCGGCTTCTCCGCCTCGAAGCAATCGGCGACGAAGCGGCGCCCGATGTACTTGAGGCCCGCGATCGTGTCGCCGTGCGTGATGACCGCGTTCGCATGGATGCCCATCGCCGCGCAGCGCGAGTCGGGCCGGTCGAGCCCGGGCAGCCCGCAGTTGGACTGGAGCTTCATCCGGCCGGCGTCGATCGGCACCTTGTAGAACTCGATCAGCCGCCGTAGCAGCGGCACGGAGAGCGCGGACTTGTTGAACCCCGTCCCGGTGACGACGCCGGTCACGTCGAGCCAGCCAGGGTCCTCGCCGTGCTTGCTCATGATGTGCACCCGCAGGCCGAGCGGCCCCGGCTCGATCTGGTCGATCTCGCCGATGATCTGCTCGAAGCGGCCTTCCTTGCGGCCGTCGGCGATCTTCGCGTCCCAGCCGCGGCGGTGGGGCGCCGTCCCCTTGAGGATGCGCCCGAGAAACTCCATGCGCTGGTCGAAGTCCAGTGACTGGAAGGCGTCGATCCCCAGCGCCTCGAAGAAGCAGCGCGGCGTGTTCAGGTCCTGCTCGTCCGGCGTCGGGTTGCGAACGAGGGAGATGCACTTCGCGCCCAGGTCGATCGCGTTCGCCCACTCGTTAACCGAGGCGATCCCCGAGCCGATCACGATGTAACGCCCGCTCGGGTCGTACGTCTTCGGCGCGTAGGCCTGGACGATGCGGTCGGCCAGGGCGGGATCCTGCCGCGCCTTCGCGAGGACGGGCGGGTAAGACAACGGGCCGTGGCCGCAGGCGAGCATGACGTGCTTCGCCCGGCCGATGTACTGCGCTTCCTCGTCGAAGAGGACGAAATGAGGCGAGTCGCCGTTTCCCGAATCGGCGCGCTGGAGCCAGCCGACCTTCGTGTCGTAGCGGTTGTCGTTCCAGCCGAGCCGCCGCGCGACGACGTTCGCCATGCCCAGGATGTCCGGTACGCCGGGGTTGTACTGCCGCCGGGCGGAACGGATCAGCGGGCTGAGGCTTCGGCGCGACCAGGCCTCGAGCTCCGCGAACGTGGGCCAGTCGGCCGGGAGGAAGTGTGACTCGGATTCCGACCGCAGCACCGTCTGACCGAGGTTGAAGGCGAACTGCTGGTACGTCTTGACCGGGTTGTCGCTCGGCCCATAGATCGTGATCTCCTGCGGGCGGAAGCCGAGGTAGACCGCGGTCGCGTAGACGATCAGCGAGCCGAAGCCATCGCCGACGACTGCGATCGTCGAGTCACGCGGAGTGGAGACCGGCATCTGCGCAAGCGTACTTTCCTCTTGCGCGCATTTCCAGAGAAGGCTACGAGGGCGCGTCCTCGAGGTCGTCCAGGTCGAGTCCGTCCAGCATCAACTCGAGGAAGGCGCCGACCTGGCGGTGGCGGGCCAGACGGTGTCGCATCAGCCGAGCGGACTGCACCTCGTAGACGTTCCGCCGGCCCACCCGCCGACGAGTGACGTATTCCTCCGCCACGAGGTCGGCAACGATGCGCTGAGCCGCCCGCTCGGTGATGCCCACCCGGTCCGCGATGTCGCGTGTCCGCAGCTCGGGGTCGCTGGCCAGGCAGAGCAGCACGGCCGCGTGGTTCGTCACGAAGGTCCAGGGCCGGGTCTGAGAAGACGTACTAGACATCGCGAAAAGAAAGCCGTATGTTCCGCGATCGTACCCCGAGGAGGAGACTCCTAGCCATCAGCCAGACATCTGCGATTCCGAAGGACACGATGGGCGAGTTCAGCAAGACGAGACTGATCGGCGGCTACGTCGCGGTGACCGCATTCCTGATCGCGGCCATCGGCGCGTCGATCTCGATCGGGAGCGACCGGCATGCGGAGCCCGCGATCGGCGGCTTCTACAGCTCGAGCGCCGCCTGCCTCGGCGACAACTTCAAGCTCGTCCAGTCCGGGCAGTTCGTCGACCTCAGCGGCGGCTCGACCGGGAAGCTCCGCCTCCGCTCAGGACACCTCCGCGGGACGGCCCACTGCGCGGGCGGTGGGACTGCCGCAGTCAACCTGGCGCTTGCTGGAAAGGGCGCGGCCGCCGCCTTCTCGGGGACGGTCGGCACGGAGCAGGCGACGGGCAAGTTCGTCAAGGCTCTCCCGAAGCCGGGAGCCTCCGCCAAGACACCCCCCAAGCGGACCGGCGAGCAGACGTTCGGCCGATTGATGCTCGCAATTGCCGCGGTGCTCCTCGCGGCGCGCCTCGTCGGCTCGGTGATCGCGAGGCTGAGCCAGCCGCGCGTGATGGGCGAGGTGCTCGCCGGGATCCTGCTCGGGCCGACGCTCCTCGGCGCAGTCTGGCCCGAGGCGAAGGACTACCTCTTCCCGCCGGATATCGTGCCGCTGCTCTCCGGGGCGGCGCAGATCGGGCTCGCCTTCTACCTCTTCCTCGTCGGGATGGAGCTCGACCCGCGAGTCCTGCGTGAGCGGATCGGGCAGGCCGCGTTCATCTCGAACACGAGCGTCGCGTTTCCGATGGCGCTCGGCTTCCTCGTCGCGATTCCGATCTACAAACTGCTGGCTCCGGACGTCCGCTATCTGCCGTTCGCGCTCTTCATGGGCGTCGCGATGTCGGTCACCGCCTTCCCGGTGCTGGCCCGCATCCTGATCGAGCGCCGCATGCTGAAGCGACCCGTGGGCGCGCTCTCGATGGCGGGCGCCGCGATCGACGACGTCACAGCCTGGGGGCTTCTGGCCCTGGCGACGGCGATCGCCGGCACGGGCAAGCCGTCACATGCGGTGCAGGTGATCCTGCTCGCCGCGATCTTCACGGCGGCCATGCTCCTGATCGGCCGCCGGCTGCTGGGCCGGCTCTCGAAGGCCTACGACGAGGTGGGCGAGGTCTCGGTCCTCTGGCTCGGCCTGATCTTCGTCTGCGTCCTCCTGTCTGCTTTCGTCACCCAGCAGATCGGAATCGCCGCCATCTTCGGCGCCTTCATCATGGGGCTGATCATGCCGCGGCACGCCGGCCTGACCGGCGACGTCAGCCGTCGCTTCGAGAACTTCGTCGTCCTCGTGCTCCTGCCGCTCTTCTTCGTCGTCACCGGCCTCAAGACTCAGGTGACCGCACTGAACCGGCCCGTGCTCTGGCTGCTGACGCTGCTTCTGATCGGCGTCGCGATCACCGGCAAGTTCCTGGGGGCGATGTTCGCGGCGCGCTTCAGCGGTTTCAAGCTCCGCGATTCGGCCGCGATCGGCGCGCTCATGAACACGCGCGGGCTGACCGAGTTGATCGTCCTGAACATCGGTCTCGACCTCGGCGTGATCTCGACGCAGCTCTTCACGATGCTCGTCGTGATGGCGCTCGTGACCACATTCATGGCAGGGCCGGTGCTGCGGCTGATCGACCCGCGGCACGAACTGTCCGAGCCGATCGAAGAGGAGCTGCGCCGTGCGCGCCGCGCGACCTCGGACGACATCACGGTTGTGCCCACCCGCTCGATCATGGTCGCGCCGCAGGACCCGGCGAACCTCGAGATGCTGCTTGCGCTCGCCGAGCCCCTCGCGAAGGCGCCGCCCACGCGCGAGATCATCATCGCCCAGGCCGTCATGCCGGACCGGTTCGTGACCGGGGCGCTGCGCGACCAGGACGACGTGACCAAGGTCGAGGATGAGCTGGCAGAGAAGCGAGCGGAGCTCCTCGAGCGCGGCATTGCCGCCCGCGTCGCAGCGTTCACGACGATCCTGCCCGGGCAGGACTACGTGCGCCTCGCCTCCGAGGAGGAGGTCGACCTGATCATGCTCGACGGGCGCCGTCCTCTCCTCGGCGAGGGCGTCCCGCGGGGAGCCGTCGGCCAGGTGCTCGAGCAGGCGCCGTGCGACGTCGCGGTGCTCGTCGAGCGTCAGGAACGCCCGACGATCGACTCCGAGCATCCGGTGATGGTGCCCTTCGGAGGCGGCGACCACGACTGGGCGGCCCTGGAGCTCGCTGCCTGGATCGCATCCTCGACCGGCGCCCCGCTGAAGCTCATCGGCGCCGGCAACGGCAACGGTGCCGACGCGAGCCGCGTCCTCGACTCGGCCTCGCTCGTCGTCCGTCAGCTCGCGGGGATCGAGACCGAGCCCGTACTCGTCAACCTGTCGAACGGTGGGATCGTTCCGGCGACCGAGGGCGCGGGCCTCCTGGTCGTCGGTCTCTCCGATCGCTGGAAGAGCGAAGGGCTCGGCCCGGTCCGGGCGGCAATCGCGAAGGCCGCGCCGGCACCGATCCTCTTCGTCCGCCGAGGAGCGCGCCCCGGCGCACTCGCACCGCGCACCGGCGACGTGACGAAGTTCGCATGGTCGCGCGCGTAGCGCCTAGTCGGTAGACCGCCGACAGCAGACTTGGAGTTCTCGGCCGGGCGGCCGTATGCTTGCCGCATGGCCGTTTCCGGCAGTACGAAGCGGGAGCTCGAGCCGGGCGACACGCTCGGCAGCTACCGGCTCGAGGAGTCCCTCGGCGAGGGAGGGATGGGGCTCGTGTTCCGTGCCCGGGCCGCGGACGGCCGCGAAGTCGCGCTGAAGGTGCTCAAGCTCGAGCTCGCCGGCGACCTCGTCTTCCAGCACCGTTTCCGCCAGGAGGCGCGTGCGGCCGCCGAGGTGCACGACCCCAATCTCGTGCCGATCATCGAGGCCTCGGAAGCGGATGGGCGCCATTACCTGGCGGTCGACTACGTTCCCGGCGGCACGCTCGGCGATCGCATCGCGGACTCGACAACGCTCGGGATCGCCGAGCTCGTACGGGTCATCTCCGAGGTCGCCTCCGGGCTCGACGCGCTCCACGCGGCGGGCATCGTCCATCGTGACATCAAGCCCCACAACGTCCTGTTCTCCGCCGACGGGACGGCGATGTTGACCGACTTCGGCCTGGCTAAAGGCCCTGCCTACACCGTGCTGACGAAGCCCGGGCAGGTGATGGGAACGCTCGACTACCTCGCGCCCGAGCTGATCCGCGGCCAGCCCGCGACGCCACTCACCGATGTCTACGCGCTCGGCTGCCTCGCCTTCGAGTGCGCGACGGGCAAGGCTCCGTTCGCCGACAAGGGGCTGTTCGAGGTCGGCCTTGCCCACCTGGAGGAGGCGCCGCCCAACCCGTCCGCCGACCGGCCGGAGCTCTCACCGGGCCTGGCAGCCGCTCTTCTGTCCGCGCTCGAGAAGAACCCGGAGCAGCGTCCCGCGAGCGCCGGCGCGTTCGCAGAAGCGCTCCGGGCCGCCCACGAGGAAGGGAGACCCGCATGACCGCTGTTCTCGTCGTCACCCAGGGGCCGCTCGCGGGCCAGAGGCTCGAGCTCGAGGGGGAGCTCGTGATCGGGCGTGAGGGCGCCGCCATCACGATCGACGACTCCGAGCTCTCGCGCCGCCACGCGGCCGTCCGGCCCGTCGAGGGCGGCATCGAGATCGAGGACCTGGGCTCGCTGAACGGGACGTACGTCAACGGCCGGCGCATCGACGCACCGACCCGGCTGGCCGGCGGCGATTCGATCAAGCTCGGACAAAGCGTCCTGGAGCTCGAGGCGGCGTCGGCGCCCGCCACGGTCATGTCAGCCGCCCCAACGCCGCCCACCGCGGCGCCTGCTGCCGCACCGGCTGCTTCAGGCGTGCCGTCGGAACCGTTCGGCACGTACGCGGCGCCCGAGGGCATGGGTCGCCGCCGCGGCATTGCGAGCCGCCAGCTCCTGCCGATGCTCACCTCCTGGGCAGCCGTCGCCGGGACCGCCGTCGCGCTGGCGATCTACTTCGCGGACCACCCGCGCTAGCCTCCTACCGCAGGGCGAGGTACAGGATGACGGCGAGCGCCACGAGCACGAAGATCCCGATCGGCGCGCCGCGCGCCTTGCCCTTCGTGTGCGTGTCGAGCAGCGACAGGAGCGCGCCGGCCGACGCACCGGTGTCGAGCGCGTTCGCAGGCACGTAATCCGGCTCTGCCTCCTCGGCGGTGAGCGTGGGCACCTGACGAACGGTCGTCGCCCCGGGGTTCTCGGCGGGCAGCGCCCGAAACTGGGTCAGGCTCGACGGGATCGCCCGCACGCTCGTCAGGCCTGCGGCCTCGGTCGCCGGCCGCAGCTCGAGCAGCGTGACGCCGACGAGCAGCTGGCCTCCGACCGCGAGGTGAGCGGGGTCGTAGATCTGGTCGCTGTCGACGAAGGTGCCGTTCTGCGAGTCGAGGTCCTCGATGCGCGCGCCGTCCTCGACGGGGGTGACGCGGACATGCCGGCGGGAGACGAGCTCGTCCTGAAGGAGTGGCCCGCCGGCCGCGGGATCGCGACCCAGCTCCAGCGGTCCCGTCAACGACAAGCGCCGTCCTGCCTCCGGGCCTTCGACGATCTCGAGCACATACTCCGGCATTGCCTCCACCCCTCCTGGGCCTTGTGCTTCCAGTTGCGCGGATTAGCATAGGACAGGAGGTGCTGACGGCCAAACTCTCCTGCTGCTGCGCATGAGCGACACGCTTGCCCCCGGGGCACATGTCGCCAGCTACCGCATTGCGGGCACGCTCGGCCGGGGCGGAATGGGCTTCGTCTACGAGGCCGAGCACGCCGTCCTCGGGCGCAAGGCTGCACTCAAGACGCTTCTGCCCGATCTCACCGAAGACGATGAGTTCCGCTCGCGCTTCATCGCCGAGTCGCAGATGGTCGCGGCCCTCGACCACCCGAGCATCATCCCCATCTACGACGCGGGCGAGGCCGAGGGGATCGTCTATATCGCGATGCGCTACGTGAGTGGGGGCGACCTCCATCAGCTGCTCGAGGCTGGGCCGCTCCCGGTCGATCGTGCGGTCGCGATCCTCGAGCAGGTCGCCGGCGCGCTCGACGCGGCCCATGCGCACGACCTCGTCCACCGCGACGTCAAGCCCGCCAACGTGCTGCTCGAGTCCGGCGGCCGGGTCTACCTGACCGACTTCGGGATTGCGAAGCGTTCGCGGAGCCAGGGCCTGACGCAAGAAGGCTTCTTCGTCGGCACGCTCGACTACGCCGCCCCCGAGCAGATTCGCGGCGAGTCCGTCGGGTCGCCCGCGGACATCTACGCGTTCGGCTGCCTCATGTTCGAGTGCCTGACCGGTCGCAAGCCGTTCGAGCGCGACACGGACGTCGCGGTCATGCATGCACACCTCCTCGATCCGCCGCCCTCCCCGCTGGCGGTGCGCCCCGACCTCCCGGCGACGCTCGACGCGGTCTTCAACAAGGCGCTCGCGAAGGAGGAGGGCGACCGCTTCGAAACCTGTCGCGAGGTGGTCGAGGCCGCTCGCTCGTGCCTGGGCGGGAAGCTGCTCGTTCCTCCACCCGGTGCAACGCCCACCGCGCCGACTCCGGCGATCACGACGACCCTGCCCGCGGCGCCCACGCCTCTGATCGGCCGCGATGTCGAGCTCGCCGCGCTCGTGGCGCTCGCCAGCAGGGCGGACGTGCGCCTGGTCACGCTGACGGGACCGGGCGGCACCGGGAAGACCAGGCTCTCGCTCGCGGCGGCCGGCAAGCTCGCTCCCACGCTCGGCCAGACGTTCTTCGTCGACCTGGCCCCGGTCTCGGAGCCGAGCATCGTCGGATCCGCGATCACAAAAGTGCTCGGCGTGCAGGAGTCGGCGCAGGAATCGGTCGCCCAGGCGATCGCGCGCCGGCTCGCGAACACGCCCGCGCTGCTCGTGCTCGACAACTTCGAGCAGGTCTTGCCGGCGGCCGCTCTCGTCCACGAGATTCTCGCCGCCGCGCCCGCGTTGAAGGTGCTCGTGACGAGTCAGGCCCCGCTGCACCTGCGGGAGGAGCACGAGTTCCCGGTCCCGCCCCTCGATCTCCCGGCCGGGGACATGCCGCTCGCGGACGTGCCCGCCGTTCAGCTTTTCCTGAACCGTGCGCAGGCCGTCAAGCCCGGCTTCGAGCTCACCGCCGAGAACGAGGAAGCCGTCGCCGCGATCTGCCGCCGGCTCGACGGGTTGCCACTCGCGATCGAGCTCGCGGCCGCGCGCGTGAAGCTGCTCAACCCGCAGGCGATCGTGAGCCGGCTCGAGAAGCGGCTCGACCTGCTCACCGGCGGCGCGGGCGACCTGCCCGAACGCCAGCGCACGCTGCGAGACGCGATCGAGTGGAGCTACAACCTGCTCGAGCCGTCCGAGCAGACGCTGCTGGCTCGGCTCGGCGTCTTCGCCGGCGGCTGCACGCTCGAGCTCGCGGATGCCGTGGCAGGCGAGGGAATGGCGTTCGGCGCATCGTTCGAGACGCTCGCGTCGCTCGTCGACAAGAGCCTCGTGCGGCAATGGGACGGCGTCGAGGGCGAGCCTCGCTTCGGCCAACTGGAGACGATCCGCGAGTACGCGCTCGAGCAGCTCGAGGAGCGCGGTGAGCTCGAAGAGATGCGCCGCCGCCACGCCGAGCGGCTCCTCGAGCTGGTCGAGGCGGCCGAGCCCGAGCTCACGCGCGAGAACCAGGCCATGTGGCTCGACCGGCTCGACGAGGAGAACGACAACATCCGCGCCGCGTTCGCGTGGGCAACCGGCGCCGGCGAAAGCGAGCTGGCCTTGCGACTCGCGGGCGCCCTCGTTCGGTTCTGGAGCACCCGCGGGCTCATGCGCGAGGGCCGCGGCCGCCTGGCAGAAGCGCTCGCCGCCCCGGGGTCGGTTGCTCCTGCGACGCTCGCTAAGGCCCTCTTTGCGGCCGGCTACGCGGCTGTCGGCGAGGGGGATTTCCCGCAGGCGCGCGCGGACTTCGAGCTCAGTCTCCAGCACGCGAAGGAGGCCTCCAACGAGCGGGCGGAGGGCGCAGCTCTGGCCCAGCTCGCGTGGCTCGCGATGGCAGCCGGCGAGAGCGACCGCGCTCGGAAGCTCGCGGAGCAGAGCGCCGAGCTGGCCGAGCGGGCGGGCGACAAGCTGACCACTTCGGGCGCGGTGACGACGCTCGCCGATCTCGCCGTCGCGGACGGCAAGCGCGAAGACGCGATCCAGCTCTACGAGCGCGGCCTCGCGCTGCGGCGGTCGCTCGGGGACCAGCGGCTCGTCGCGAACTCGCTCGTCGGCCTCGGGCGCGCTCAGCTCCTGGAGGGGGACTTCCCGCGTGCGACGGCGCTCCTCGAGGAGGCTTTGACTCTCGCTCGCCGCGTGAAGGACACGTGGGTCGCCTCGGTCGCTCTCGGCAACCTGGCGCGGATCCTGCTCTGCGCCGGCGGCGATCGACACCGCGTCGCTTCGCTCCTGGCCGAGGGGCTGCGACTGGCCCGCGAGCGAAACGACCGCCGCCTCAGCGCCGAGTGGGCCCAGGCCCTGGCGGCGGCCTCTGCCCTGGACGGCCGCAGCGAGGATGCCGTTCGCCTCGCCGCCTGTTCCGAGGCGCTCCGCGAGACCACGGGCGCCGAGATCTACCCGGCCGAGGCGATGATCCAGGAGCGCTTCCTGACGCCGATCCGTGCGGACGCAGGGTTCCTGGCCGCGCTCGAGACGGCGCGCGCGCGCTCGGCAGACGAGCTGATCGCGCAGGCGGCCGAGGCCGCCGCAGACAGCGGCGGCCCCCGTACCGTGGCGAGCCCAGTCGTCCCGACGAGTTAGCTCACCAGCGGCTCTTTCGCTGGGCGCGGGCGAAGCGAGCCCTCTCCTTGCGCGCCTCCGAGCGGAGACGGTTGTCTTTCCGGATCTCCAGTGCCCGGAGTTCGCGTTGGAGCTTGCGGTAGCTCGTAAAGCGTTCCGCGGCCAGCGTGCCGTTGCTCAGAGCCTCGCGCACCGCACAGCCGGGTTCCTCTTCGTGGGCGCAGTCCGAGAAGCGACATTTCGCGGCGAGCTCGCTGATCTCGCCGAACGTCGTGTCGAGCACCTCCTCACCGGCCCAGAGCTGGAGCTCTCGCATGCCCGGCGTGTCGAGCAGGACCGCGCCCGAGGGCAGGGGCACGAGCTCGCGATGAGACGTCGTGTGCCGCCCGCGGCCGCCGGAGCTCGTCTCGGCAGTTACGAGCACCTCTCGGCCGGCGAAGCGGTTCACGAGCGTCGATTTCCCGACACCGGAGGAACCGAGCAGGGCGATCGTCCGCCCAAGCCCGAGGTAGGGATCGAGACCGTCGAGCCCTTCCCCGCTGACGGCGCTCACCGAATGAACGGGAACACCCATCAGCACCGGCTCCACTTCCACGAGCTCAGCCTCGGGATCCTCCGCGATGTCGAGCTTGTTGACGACGATCACGGGATTCGAGCCGCTGTCCCACGCGGCGGTGAGGTAGCGCTCGAGTCGGCGCGGGTTGAGATCGAATCCGAACGCGGTGACGACGAAGACCGTGTCGACGTTGGCCGCGACCACCTGGGTCATGGTTCTCTGCCCGGCCTCCTTCCTCGTGAACGCCGTCCGGCGCGGGAGCACCGCCTCGATCACGGCCTTCTTCTCGCCCGGGACCGGCCGCACCGCGACCCAGTCGCCGACCGCCGGCAGCTCGTCGTCCGCGAGCTTGCCGGAGGGGACACCGCCCATCGGGCCGAGCTCCGTGAACAGCTCGCACGGCCCGTGATGACGCGCCGAGACGCGCGCTGGAATCAGATTGTCTTTTTCGTGTGGCTCGAACGCGTCTGCGAAGAACGCATCCCAGCCGAGCTCTTCGAGGTTCAAACGAACTCCTTTGGGAGTAGGAACACCACAAAGCACCCGGAACGGGCGCGAGCGATGAGCCTCAGGAGCGCCGGCTAGACCTAACGCCCGCGTCCGGAGGCCCGGGCAACGGAAAACTCAGTCATCGATGGCCTCCTTTCGTCGCGGAACGCACTAAGCGTACGCGACGAATCGGCTGAGATCAAACCTGCCCTATGCGCGCAGCGTGACCTCCAGTGCCGTGCCCTGGCCCGGAGTCGAGCGCAACGAGAAGACGCCGCCGATCGCAGCAGCTCGCTCCCGCAAGTTTCTGAGTCCCTGCCCGGCCGGATCCGTGTCGCCGTCGAAGCCGGCGCCGTCGTCCCGGACGACGACGAGCCGTTTCAGTCCGCGCTGGCCGATCACGACCCAGGCGCGGCCGGCGCCGGCGTGCCGCCGCACGTTGGCGAGCGCCTCCTGCACGATCCGGAAAACCTCGATCTGCTCGTCGGGCGCGAGCGAGAGCCCCGGATCGACCTCCAGCTCCACGTCGAGCTCGCCGTCTGCGGTGAGGACCTCAACGTAGCGCCGCAGGGCGGCGTCGAAGGGCGCGTTGCCGCTGGCCGAGGAGAGGGCGAGGATCGCAAACCGCGCCTCCTGCTGGGCCAGTGCCGCCGCCTTCTTGATCTGCTCGACGCTTCCCTCGGGGGCGTTTCCGGCGGCGAGCATGCTCGCGTGGGTCGAGATCGTGAAGAGATATTGGGCGAGCCCGTCGTGGATCTCGCGGGCGACGCGTGCCCGTTCCTCGGCGACCGCTCGCCCGAACTCCGCGAACCGCATCGCCCGCCAGACGCCGGCCATCAGAACGGTGTACGAGATGAGCCGCAGGAAGTCGCCCTGGGAGACGAACGAGCTCGAAACCGCCGGCGTGAAAACGTAATGCAGCTCGGCGAAGAGTGAGAGCGTCGCGGCGAGCCCGAGCCAGCGGTAGAGATCGTCGCCGTAGTTCCGGAAGCGAAGGCCGAAGCCGATGAGCGCGACCAGGCTGAGGAAGGCCTGGATGGCGAGGGCGACAATGAGCAGCGGCGGCTGGTCGTTGCCGCTGATCAGCTGCGGCATCCCGATCGAGAGCGCGCGCATGAGCAGCCAGATCGAGACCTCGAGACAGACGAGCGCGAGGATCCACCAGCGCAGCGCCCGGCGGCGCCCGAGGATCCTGCCGCGCGAGAACGGCGCAGCCGCGATCAGGGACGTCGCGAGGAGCTTCCCGCCCACGGCGGCCCACGCTTCGTTCTTGCCGACCGTCCCGCCGCCGAACACCGGAGCGACGGCGAACGCCATCGTAGAGGCGGCGACGACGAAGAACCCCCCGCAGAGCAGGAAGTCGAGTCGCCTTCCTTCGACGGTGAAGCGGATGCCCGCGAGCACGGCGACGATCAAGGCAGCGAAGGTGACGCCCGTGTCGAGCACGAGGCGGAGTTGCGGAAGCTCGTAGGCGTCGCGGAGCGAGGGATATGTCACGAACAGCGCGAGCGCAGCCCCGAGCAGGCTGAGCAGGAGGACTTCGCCCCAGAGCCAGGATTGATAGGCATTTTCGTCTCGCCGCACGTTTCTCTAATCGGCACGAGAACCGTTTCCGCTTAGGCAGGCGCTTCAACCTTCTCGCGGAACCGCCGATAGGCGCCTTGTGACACGAATCCTGATCGTGGACGACCACCCCTTGACGCGGGATGCCCTGGCGACGCTTCTCGGGCAGAACGGGTTCGGAGTCGTCGGCCAGGCAGCGGACGGCTACGAGGCGATCGAGTTGGCGCGGGAGCTGCAACCCGATCTCGTGCTGCTCGACCTGTCGATGCCGGGGCTGGACGGGCTCGATGCGCTGCCGCGCCTGCGCGAAGCGGCGCCGGAGTGCGAGGTCGTCGTGCTGACGGCTTCGGGCACCGAGGAGAACCTGCTCGCCGCGATCCGGGGCGGGGCCGCCGGCTATCTGCTCAAGACGGAGTCGCCGGAGCGAATCGTCGAGTTCCTGAACGGCGTCGCCGAAGGCGAGGCCGCGCTCTCCGGCACGGTTGCCCGTCGCCTGCTCGAGCAGGTGCGCGAGGGCACCGCGCACTCGGGCGTGCCCGATTCGATCGCCCAGACGCTCTCCGCCCGAGAGCTCGAGGTCCTACTCCTGCTCGACGAGCACCTCGCCACCGACGAGATCGCCAAGCGGCTGTTCATCTCGGAGCACACGGTTCGCTCCCATGTGAAGAGTCTCCTGCGGAAGCTCGAGGTGTCCTCGCGCCGCGAGGCACTCGAAGCGCTCGCAGACGCCCGCGCGGCGTAAATCGCTCGAATTTCACCCATGTTGGGGGATCCCGAATCCCCCACAGCGGGGGATGCCCGGAGGATGCGCTTTCGGCACCGCGAGCCGATACTTCGACTATCGCAGCTTCCTCTTCCCCTTCGCCGCGGAATGAGGACTCGGTGGCTCTCTGGCTCTTTCTCTCCTCAGACCGGCCCTCACAAGGGGCCGGTCTTCGTTTAGCCAAAGCCTTCGAGAGCAGCTGCGACTAGGCGCGGAAGCGTGCTGAGGTTGTAGCCGCCCTCGAGCACGGCGGCGTACCGTGGGGCAAGCGCAGCGCTCCGGCGGGCGAGCTCGCGGAAGCCGTCCTCGGTGAGGGTCATGCTCGCGAGCGGATCGTCCCGATGGGCGTCGAAGCCGGCCGAGACGAGGACGAGCTCGGGCTCGAACGCCCGCACCGCCGGCTCGACGACGTGCTCGAAGGCACGCTCGTACTCCTCGTCGCCTGATCCCGCGGAGAGCGGGATGTTGATCGTCGTGTCGGCCTGCTCGTTCGGCCCCCCGGTGCCGGGGTAGAACGGCCACTCGTGCAGCGAGACGAAGAGGACGGTTGGGTCGTCCCAGAAGATCGCCTGCGTCCCGTTCCCGTGATGGACGTCCCAGTCGACGATCGCGACTCGCCCGATGCCGTGCTCCGCCTGCATCAGGCGGGCTGCGATCGCGATGTTGTTGAAGACGCAGAAGCCCATCGCGGCGTGGGGGAGGGCGTGATGGCCCGGCGGGCGGATGAGCGCGAGCCCGCCCTGCTCGGCAGCCGCGATCGCCACGCCGGCCGCGAGGAGTGCTGCCTCGAAGGTTGTCTCGGAGGCAATCGTGTCGCCGTCGAGCCAGGTCGGCTCGTCCACAGACCGGATGTGCGCGACGTACTCGGGCGTGTGGCAGCGCTCAACGTCGGTGGGCGACGCCGGGCCGGCTTCCTCCCAGTCCTCGATCGAGTCGAGCAGCACCTCGATCCGGCGCGGAGTGTCCGGATGGTGCCCGGTCGGGTGCAGCCGAACGAGCTCGGGATGCGTCAGGACCTTGACGGCTATCCAGCCCGGGCCGCCACGCGCTCGGCCACCTGGTTCATGCCCCAGCTCGAGAGGAGAGAAGACGCCTCCGCCCACAGGGGGGACTGATCTTCGAGGGGAGGGAGAGGGGCGGAGGCGTCTAGTGTGGCTATTCGCCGGAAGAGGCGAAGCTCCTCCGCGTGCGGCGCGAAGCGCCCCGCCTCCAGCGCCGCCTCGAGGGAGCCGTACTCGCGCAGGATCTGAGCGGCGCCCTTCGGGCCGACGCCCGGCGCGCCCGGCAGCTTGTCGGAGGGGTCGCCACGGAGCGCGATGAAGTCGGGCACCTGCTCGGGCTCGACGCCGTAGCGGTCGCGCACCTCCGCGGGCCCGACGCGCACGAGCTCGCTCACGCCCCGGGTCGGCATCAGCAGCGTTACGCGGTCCGAGGCCAGCTGGAACAGGTCCCGGTCGGAGGTGACGACGAGAATCGGGCTCCGCCAGCGGCGCTTCGCCACGACGGCAGCCGCCAGAAAGTCGTCCGCCTCGTATCCGGGCGCCTTGCCCACCGCGAAGCCGAAGGCCCGCACGAGCTCGGGGAGCATGTCGAGCTGCTCGAGGAGCTCGGGGTCGAACACGCGCCCGCTCTGGTACGGGGCGAACGCCTCGTGCCGGTACGTCGGAACCGTGAGCGTGTCCCAACCGACGAGCACGGCGCGCGGCTCCTCGGCGTCGTAGAGCCGAGTCAGCATGTTCGTGAAGCCGACGATCGCACCGGCCGGACGTCCGCCGGCGCGGCGAATCGTCTTCGGGAGCCCGTGATAGGCGCGGTGCGCCAGCGAATCGCCGTCCACGACGAGCAGCGGCTTCACAGCGTGTTCTCGAGCTCGCCGATCGCGGCCATCAGGCGCTCGGTCGCAACGCGAGCTCCCTTGCGCACGTCGCCGTCGCGGAGGTCGTCCAGGTCGACGGGCTGCCCGTAGACGACCCGGAGCGGGGCGAAGCGGGTGAGCCGGTCCGTGCCGGCGATCGCGGCCGGTATCAGCGGAACTCCGGCCTCGAGGGCGATTCGCGCGGCGCCCGTGTGCGGCCGCGCCCGGCGGCGCCTGAGGAGGCCCTTCTCACGGCGTGTCCCCTCCGGGAAGATCGCGACGACCTCGCCCCGCCGTGCGAGCTCGACCGCGGTCTTGACCGCTCCCTCGTCTCCGTAGCCGCGTCGAACCTGAAAGGCGCCGGCGAGCTTGAGGATGGGCCACAACGGCGGGCGAAAGAGCTCGGACTTCGCCATGAACCGGAGCTGCCGCTTCGGCCACAACGGCAGCCCGAGGGGCCAGGGGTCGATGTTCGAGAGGTGATTGGCCGAGAGCACGTAGCCGCCGCTTGCGGGCAGGTTCTCCTTCCCGCTCGCGCGGAGCCTGTAGAGCAGCCTGACCGGCGGGGTCGAGAGGGCTCCGAGGATGAAGTAGAAGGGGGAAACCATCAGGCGTTGAACGGTGTCGGACCTAACACTGGCACGGATTCGTTGCGGCAGCCTTTGTGACCCGCGCTACCCTGGGACGCTGATGAAGACCCTGATAATCGCCGAGAAGCCGTCGGTCGGCCGCGACATCGCGGGCGCGCTGGACGGCGTCTTCCAGAAGCGGACGCTTGCCGACCTGAGCCCGAAGGCCAAGAAGGGCGGCAAGGACGACCCCACCTTCCTCGAGTCCGACGACTACGTGATCACGTGGGCCGTGGGGCACCTCGTCCAGCTCGCCGAGCCGGAGGAGTACGACGAGAAATGGAAGAAATGGCGGATGGCCGATCTCCCGATCGTCCCGCCCGACGGCTTCAAGCTCGTCCCGCGCGATGCGAAGTCGAAGAAGCAGCTGAAGCTCGTCGCCACGCTCCTCAACCGAGAAGACGTCGAGCACGTCGTCAACGCCTGCGACGCCGGCCGGGAGGGCGAGCTCATCTTCGCGTACCTCTACGAGTCGGTCTTCGGCGTTGCGCCGAACAACTCCGATGCGCCGAAGCCGGTCGAGCGCCTCTGGATCAACTCCATGACCAAGCAGGCGATCCGCGAGGGGTTCGAGAAGCTCCGCCCCGGTGAGCAGCTCCAGCCGCTCGAGTCGGCTGCGCGCGCCCGCTCCGAGGCCGACTGGCTCGTCGGGATGAACGCGACCCGCGCCGCGACGATCCGCGGCCGCGCCTGGGTCGGCGGCGTCGTCTCGCTCGGTAGGGTTCAGACGCCGACGCTCGCGATCATCGTCCGCCGCGAGCGCGAGATCCAGGCCTTCGTTCCCGAGCCGTACTGGCTCGTGCACGGGAGCTTCGACCCACGCTACGAGGGCCTCTGGTTCGACCCGGTCAAGGCTGCGGACAACGACACGCCGACCGGCCAGGAGACCTGGCTCAAGGAGGCCGAGCGCGCCGAGGAGATCGTGGCCAAGGTCGCCGGCAAGACGGGCGCCGTCGAGTCGGTCGAGCGCAAGGAGCAGTCACAGAGCGCGCCGCTGCTCTACGACCTCACCTCGCTCCAGCGCGATGCAAACTCCCGCTTCGGCTTCTCTGCGCGCCGCACGCTCCAGGCCGCGCAGTCCCTCTACGAGGACAAGAAGGCGATCACCTATCCACGCACGAACTCGCGCTACCTCTCGGGCGACCTCGTGCCGCAGCTGAAGCCGACGGCCGAGACGCTCGTGGGCATCCCCGAGTACGAGACCGCCGCTCGCTTCGTCATGAAGCTCGACAAGCTCCCGCTCGGACGCGTCGTCAACGACGCGAAGGTCGAGGACCATCACGCGCTCATCCCGACCGACGTCCCGCACGACCTGAGCACGTTCTCCCCCGACGAGCGGCGCATCTTCGACCTCGTCGCCCGCAGGTTCCTCGCCGTCTTCCACCCGCCGGCCCGCTACGCGCGGACGGAGATCGTCACCCTCGTCGAGGAGGAGCGCTTCCGCACCCGCGGCAAGGTGACGCTCGAGGCCGGGTGGCGCGGCGTCTACGGCGTCGAGGCCGACGTCAACGGGAAGCCGAAGGAGGACGACCCCGAGAGCGTCGAGCTGCCGCCGCTCGAGAAGGGCCAGGAGGTGAAGGTCGTGGCCGCCGAGAGCGAGGCGAAGGAGACCCGGCCGCCGGCTCGCTACACCGAGGCGACGCTCCTCTCGGCGATGGAGACCGCCGGCAAGCTGATCGACGACGAGGAGCTGCGCGAGGCGATGAAAGAGCACGGCCTGGGCACTCCCGCAACCCGCGCGGAGACAATCGAGACACTCATCCGCCGCGAGTACATCGAGCGGGCCGGCAAGGACCTCGTCCCGACGCCGAAAGGCCTCCAGGTGATCACGATGCTCGAGGAGAACCTGCTCACCTCGCCCGAGCTGACCGGCAACTGGGAGAAGCGGCTCGGCGACATCGAGCACGGCAAGGGCCAAAAGGACGACTTCATCCAGGGCATCGAGGACTTCACGAAATCGACCGTCGAGGCGATCGCGGCCCTCGACAAGGAGAAGCTCCGCCCCGAGCGGGTCGAGCTCGGCCTGTGCCCCCGTTGTGGCGCCGAGACGGGCGAGATCATTCGCGAGAACTCGAAGGCCTTCGGCTGCACGAGCTGGAAGTCACGCGAGGAAACTGGCTGCGGCTTCGTGATCTGGAAACGGGTCGCGGGCCGGACGCTGACGCCCGAACTTGCCCGCCAGTTGATGGACGAGGGCAAGACGAAGGAAGTCTTGTCCGGCTTCCGTTCCAAAGCCGGCAAACCTTTTCGCGCGCGGCTCGTCTTGAATGACGAGGGCAAGGTCGAGTTCGAGTTTCCCGCTCGGGCGAGATCCAAAGAGCCCGCAGCAACGGAATAGACAAGTACGAGTACTCGTTTTCACCATTACGCCGCACTGGAAGCCGGTTGTCGCTGGAAGTCCGAGGACAGTCGGCTTACAGTGAGAAAGTTCGATGACCGAGCGCCGTCTTACAGTGCAGCAATCCGCAGCAGGACGAAAGGAAGAGGAACCGCAGTTGACGCAGCAGCAGATTTCCGAACTACTCGAGACTGAGGGTGCCCGCACCCTGGTCGAAGCCGCCGAAGAGCGTGGCCACGTCGAGCCGACCGAGCTGGAGGCATTCGCCCTCGAGCACGAGCTCGAAGAGGCCGACGTGGAGCAACTGACGCGCGAGCTCGAGGCCATCGGCCTCGAGGTCGGCGAGCCCGCGGCCGAAGAGGTCGCTAAGCCCGAGCCGAAGGCGCCCGCGCCGAGCGCGGTCGTCGGCTCCGCGGACAGCCTCCAGCTCTTCCTGGCCGACGTCGGTCGCCACAAGCTCCTGACCGCCTCCGAGGAGGTCACGCTCGCGAAGTCGATCGAGCGCGGCGACCTGCTCGCGAAGCGCCGCATGATCGAGTCGAACCTCCGCCTAGTCGTCTCGATCGCCAAGGGCTACCGCGGCCTCGGCGTCCCGTTCCTCGACCTGATCCAGGAGGGGACCCTCGGCCTGAACCGCGCGGTCGAGAAGTTCGACTGGCGCCGTGGCTTCAAGTTCTCGACCTACGCGACCTGGTGGATCCGCCAGTCGGTGCAGCGCGCCGTGGCCAACCATGCGCGCACGATCCGCGTGCCCGTGCACGTCGTCGAGCGCCAGCAGAAGCTCTCGCGCGCAGCGCGCCGGCTCGAGGTCGAGCTCGGCCGCGAGGCGACGAAGGAGGAGCTGGCCGAGGCGACGGGCCTGCCGATGCAGCATGTCGACGAGGCACTCGGCGCCGCCCAGGCGTCGGTCTCGCTGAACCAGACGGTCGGCGCCGACGACGAGGGCGAGCTGGGAGACCTCTTCGCAGACCGCGAGGCGGCCGACCCGTTCGACGAGGCAGAGGAGTCGCTTCGTCGCCAGGGCGTGCGCAAGGCACTCGACGCTCTCCCCGAGCGCGAGCGGCGCATCCTCGAGCTGCGTTTCGGCTTCGACGGCGAGCCGTGGACGCTCGAGGCGATCGGCCATGAGCTCGACCTGACGCGCGAGCGCGTCCGCCAGCTCGAGGCTCAGGCCCTCGCACGCCTCTCGGCGCTGCGCGAGCTCAGCTCGGTCGCAGTCGTCTAAGCCCGAACTGGAACTCGGCGGCCCTGCCGAGCGAGAATGCGGCTGTGACGCCGGAGACGCAGTACGCCCGGAGCGGCGAGGTCAACATCGCCTATCAGGTCCTGGGTGAGGGCGCGTTCGACCTCGTCTTCGTCCCAGGATCGGTCTCGCACGTGGAGCTCGTCTGGGGGATCCCGGCCTGGGCGGCCTTCCTCCGCCGCCTCGCCTCGTTCTCGCGCCTGATCGTTTTCGACAAGCGGGGGACTGGAATGTCGGACCGGGTAACCGGTGCCCCGACGATCGAGACGCGCATGGACGACGTGCGCGCGGTCATGGACGCCGCCGGCTCCAAGCGCGCAGCGCTGCTCGGGTTATCCGAAGGCGCGCCGATGAGCATCGTTTTCGCCGCCACATATCCGGAGAGAACCTGGGCCCTCGTGCTCTGTGGCGGGTTGATCCGCTCGCTGTGGGCGCCTGACTTCCCGTGGGGCTACACCGAAGATGCCTGGGAGCGAGCGTCTGAGGAAGAGCTGCGCCGCTGGGGCGAGGTCCAGTTCATAAGGCAAACGGTGCAAGGGGTCGCTCCAGGCCTCGACGAAGAGAGCTTCGAGGGGATGGTCACCTTGTTCCGGCAAGGAGCGAGTCCGGGCGCGCACGACGCGCTCAACCGGATGAACAAGGACGTCGACGTGCGCGCCGTCTTGCCGTCCATCCGCGTACCGACGCTCGTCGTCAACCGGGCCGAGGAGCCCGAGGGGCTGCGGGAAGGGTCCCGGCTTGCCGCGCGTCTCATTCCCGGCGCGAGGCACGCTGAGCTCCCCGGCGCAGCGCACGCGCCGTTTGCCGGCGATTCGGCGCCTTACCTGAACGCGATCGAGCAGTTCCTGCTCGAGACCTGGGAAGCGCCGTGGGACGAGACCGAGCCCAGCCGCGTGCTGGCAACGGTGCTCTTCACCGACATCGTCGGTTCGACGGCGAGGGCGGCCGAGCTCGGAGACGCGGGCTGGCGCGAATTGCTCACGGAGCATCATCTGCTGATCCGCCGCCAACTCGCCCGCTTCCGCGGCATCGAGATCGACACGGCCGGCGACGGCTTCTTCGCGAGCTTCGACGGGCCGGCCCGGGCGATGCGTTGTGCGTATGCAATCACGGAGACAGTGAAGGAGGCAGGGCTCGAGGTGCGGGCCGGCCTGCACACGGGCGAGTGCGAGCAAGTCAACGACAAGGTGGCGGGGATCGCCGTGCACATCGGTGCTCGTGTCGCGAAGGAGGCAGCGCCCGGGGAGGTGCTCGTGTCGAGCACGGTCAAGGATCTCGTCGCCGGCTCCGGGATCGGCTTCCGGGAACGTGGGGCTGTCGAGCTGAAGGGCGTACCCGGCGAGTGGCGCCTTTTCGCCGTCGAAAACGTGTAAGCCGGAACACGAAGATGAGGCCCCGCGCAGGGGGTCCCTAACTGTTTCTCAGCCGCCGCGTCTCCACTTTTGCGAAGATTCCCCCCTTGCAACATTCGGGGTCTAGCCAACTGGAGGTGCGAATGATTAGAAAGCGACAATGGACGTGGGTGGCGAGCGTTGCCGGGCTCGCTGCCGCGGTTTCGCTCATGGCGGTCGCATTCGGTGTCTCGGCCAATCGCTCGAACGCGGCGCCGCAGCATTCGCACGCCGTCGGGACGCTGAGGGCCGTGCTCGACACGGTCGACTTCCTCGACCCGCAGCAGGCCTATACAGGCCAGGCGTGGTGGGCGATGTGGGACGTCTACGAGACCCTCATCACCTATCGGCACGTCGACGGCGGGGCCGGCTACAAGCTCGTGCCGGGCCTGGCGCGATCGCTGCCGACGGTCTCGGCCAACGGCCTGACCTACAAGTTCAAGCTCCGCAAGGGGCTGAGGTACTCGGATGGCTCGAAGGTGAAGGCGTCCGATTTCAAGTACACGATCAAGCGCGGCTTCCTCGCCACCGGCCAGGGAGTGGGGTTCTACACGGGCATTGTCGGGGCGGAGGAGTTCCAGAAGAACCTCACCGGCGACATCCCCGGCATCAAGACGAACAACGCCAGGCGGACGATCACGATCAAGCTCACGAAGCGGCGTGGAGACTTCCTCACGATCCTCGCGCTGATCTTCGCGGCGCCGGTCCCCACCGGGACGCCAAGCGCGATCCAGAACGGCACGATCCCCTCGACCGGGCCGTACCGCATCATCAACTACGACCCGAGCCGTGGCTTCTCCATGGTCCGGAATACGCACTTCAAGCCGACGAAGTACATCCCGCGTGGGAATCCGAATCGTGTCGATGTCACCTTCAACGGTGACGCCAACGCGGCTGTCCAGAAAGTGATCGACGGGCAGGCCGACTACACGAACGCGGCCATCCCGCCGGATCGCATCGCGAACGCCAGGAGCAGAGGGCAGCTGAAGCTGCGCGCGGCTGCGAACACGTACTACTTCTGGATGAACACGACGCAGGCGCCCTTCGACAAGCTCCAGGTGCGCAAGGCGGTCAACATGGCGATCGACCGCCAGGCAATGGTCACGCTCGTCTGGGGCGGGCTCGGGCGGCCGACGCAGAACGTGCTCCCGCCGACGTATCCGTCGTACAAGAAGCTGACTCTGTACTCGCGCAACGTCTCCAAGGCCACGCAGATGATCACGGCCGCGGGCGCCAGGGGCGCTCACGTCACGGTCTGGACGCGTGCCGTGGACGACGCGGTGACGGCGGGCCAGTACTACACGTCGGTGCTGAACGACATCGGCCTGAACGCGAGGCTGACGATCCTGCCGAGGTCGACCTACTACTCGACGATCGGCAACGAGAACACCCATGCGCAGACTGGCTGGGCGCGCTGGCTCGAGGACTATCCACACCCGCTCGACTGGTTCGACGTCCTCCTGAACGGCAATCGCATCACCGCCCAGGACAACAACAACTACGCCTGGTTCAACAACAAGAAGATCAACAAGGAGATCGAAGCCCTCAAGAAGGAACCGAACCTGACTCCGGCCGTGAACGCTCGCTGGACGAAGGTCGAGAAGGAGATCATGCAGCAGGCTCCGTGGGCGCCATGGTCGAACCGCGTCTTCCCGGAGTTCTTCACCAAGCAGATGGGCTGCATCCACATGCAGGCCCTCTACGGCTTCGACTTGTCCCGCGTTTGCAGGAAGTAGCGGGATAGCCATTTCGACATGAGTGAGGGCGCCTCCGGGCGCCCTCACTCTCGACACTCGCGACCGAGTCGGAGGACATGGCCGAACACGCAGTCGATCCGTCGCTCGACACGCCGGCGCTCCTCGCCGCCGAGGAGCACGAGGTCGCAATCGTCGGGCGCAGCCCGTGGTATCTGGCCTGGCGCCGGTTGCGGCGCAACTACGTGGCGCTGGTCGCGTTCGCAGTCTTCTGCCTGATCGTCCTCGCGTGCGCGTTCGCGCCCGTGTACGCGCACCACGTTGCCCACACCGGGCCGAACGACACGCATGTTGCCGAAACGGTGAAGGTCGGCGGGAAGGAGAAGGTGGTCATCGGCGGCGGGGCGGTATACGACCCGAAGACGAACACCTTCGACACGAGCAAGTCGATCATCGTCCTCGGCCCAACGTGGTGGCATGCTCACGGCCGCTTCGTGCTCGGCGCCGACAACCTCGGCCGGGATGCCGCCGTGCGGATGCTCTACGGGGGCCGCAACTCCCTGATCATCGGGATCGGATCCGCGTTCATCTGCTCGGTGATCGCGGTGATCCTGGCCTTACTCGCGGGCTACTACGGAGGCTGGGTCGACTGGGTCATCAGCCGCTTCTTCGACCTGATCTGGGCCTTCCCGGTGCTTCTGCTCGCGATTGCGCTCGGCAGCGCGCTCTCAGTCAACGGATTCCACCACTTCGGCATCCACATCGAGCCCGGAAGCCTGTGGATTCCGGTCCTCGTCATCTCGTACGTGCTGATCCCCTACATCGGCCGGCCGGTCCGGGGCCAGGTCCTGTCTCTGCGCCAAAAGGAGTTCGTCGAGGCCGCAGTCGGCCAAGGCGCGGGGCCGATCCGCATCATGTTCTCCGACCTGCTGCCGAACGTCGCCTCGACGATCCTCGTCTTCTTCACGCTGATCGTGGCGACCGACATCCTGACGGAGGCGGGGCTCTCGTACCTCGGCGCGGGCGTGCGTCTGCCCGACGCGTCGTGGGGGAACCTGATCGCGAGCGGGCAGCAACAGATCCACACGGCGCCGTGGCTCGCAGTCGCGCCCGGAATCGCGATCGTGCTCACCGTCCTGTCGCTCAACATCTTCGGCGACGGCTTGCGCGACGCGCTCGACCCTCGCGCCAAAGTGAGGATCGAGCACTGATGCTGGCGTTCACGATTCGGCGGATCATCGGCATGTTCGCCGTGCTCTTCGCGGTCAGCGTGCTCGTCTTCATCGTCTTCGTCCTCGTCCCCGGTGGCGACCCGGCCGAGCGCATGGCCGGGAAGAATCCGTCTCAGCAGAACATCGTCAACATCCGCAAGAAGTGGGGCTTCGACCGCCCGATCTACGTCCAGTACGTGCGGATGATGCAGAAGGCGGGCAACGGCTTCCTGCCGGGCAAGCACGGCGAGTACGACATCTTGCGGTCGTTCGACACGCGGACGGACGTCGCCGCCGAGATCAAGAAGGGGATTCCGGCCACGTTCTCGCTCTGCATCGGCGCGGGGGTGATCTGGCTGTTCTTCGGCATCCTCGTCGGCGTCTTATCCGCGATCACGGCCGGGCGCTGGTCCGATCGGCTGATCACCGGATTCGCGCTCGTCGGGGTCTCGATGCCTGTGGCCTGGCTCGCGATCGTGCTGCGGTACTTCCTGGCCGAAAAGCCGAACAACCCCGTCTTTCCCGACGGGGGGTACGTGGGGCTGACGACGGACCCGGTGCAATGGGCGAACCACCTGATCATGCCCTGGTTCGTGCTGTCCGTGATCTTCATCGGCTTCTACGGACGCGTCCTGCGCTCGAACATGCTCGACGCCATGAACGAGGACTATGTCCGCACGGCCAAGGCCAAGGGCCTGTCTCCGCGACGCGTGCTGCTGAAGCACGTCCTGCGGAACTCGATGATCCCGATCGTCAGCCTGTTCGGCCTCGACTTCGCAGCGGTGCTCGGCGGGGGCGCGATTCTCACCGAGACCGTCTTCGAGTTGCGTGGAGTCGGGTGGTACGCGGCGCAATCGGTGGGCAACCTCGACCTGCCGCCGATCATGGGCGTCACGCTCTACGGTGCGTTCTTCATCGTTGTCTTCAGCGCGATCGTCGACTTCATCTACGTCTTCCTCGATCCGCGGATTCGACCGGCCTGATGCCGGAGCCGATACTCGAGGTGAAGGGCCTCAAGGTCCGCTTTGCGACCGAGGACGGGATCGTGCGCGCTGTGGACGGCGTCGACTTCGAGCTCGAGCCCAGCAAGGTGCTCGGCATCGTCGGCGAGTCAGGCTCCGGCAAGAGCGTGACCGCGCTCACGATCCTCGGCCTGACGCGCGCCCACAACACCGCATTCGAGGGCGAGGTCCTCTACAAGGGGCGGGACCTGCTGTCGATGTCGGAGTCGCGGCTGCGGGACGTTCGCGGGAACGAGATCGCGATGATCTTCCAGGACCCGATGACGTCGCTGAACCCGGTCTACAAGGTCGGCGACCAGATCGTCGAGGCGATCGTCACCCATGAGTCGGTGTCGAAGCGGCAGGCAAAAAGGCGAGCCGTCGAGCTCCTCCGGCAGGTCGGGTTCCCGAATCCGGAGAAACGCGTGGACGACTACCCGCACCAGTTCTCGGGCGGGATGCGCCAGCGGGCCATGATCGCGATGGCCCTCTCCTGCAACCCCGACATCCTGATCGCCGACGAGCCGACGACCGCCCTGGACGTGACCATCCAGGCGCAGATCCTCGCGCTGCTCGACACGCTGCGGGCCGACTTCGACTCGGCCGTGATTCTGATCACACACGACCTGGGCGTGGTCGCCGAGTTCTCGGACGACGTCTTCGTCATGTACGCCGGCCGGGGCGTGGAGCGCGGCTCGAAGGCCGACATCTTCTACGACCCGCAGATGCCCTACACCTGGGGCCTGCTCGGCTCGATCCCGCGGCTCGACCGGCCGAAGCCGGAGCAGCTGCACTCGATCACGGGCTCACCGCCCTCGCTGATCAACCTGCCGCGCGGCTGCAAGTTCCGCCCACGGTGTCCCCACGTGTTCGACAAGTGCCAGGAGGAGCCCGAGCTCGAGAATCGCGTCGAGGCGCCGCACCACCTCGACCGCTGCTGGCTGTCGGTGGACGACAAGCGCAGGCTCCGGGAGGGCACGATCTCCGGAGAGGCGAGGGTCGCGTGACCGAGCACGACGGCGCGCTCGTCGAGATCAAGAACCTGAAGAAGTACTTTCCGATCCGTGGGGGCGTCCTGAGCCGCGAGGTCGGCCACGTACATGCCGTGGACGACGTGACGTTGAGCATCGCGAAGGGCGAGACGCTGGGGCTCGTCGGCGAGTCCGGGTGCGGCAAGTCCACCCTCGGCCGCTGCGTCGTCCGATTGCTCGAGCCGACTGCGGGCGACGTCGTGTTCGACGGCCGCTCGATCGCCAAGCTCGGCCCACGCGCCCTGCGGCCGGTGCGGCGGCAGATGCAGATGATCTTCCAGGACCCCTACGCGAGCCTGAACCCGCGCAAGCGCGTGGGCACGATCATCGGCGACCCGATGAAGATCCACAAGATTGCCGACGGCAAGAAGCTGAAGCAGAAAGTCGAGGAGCTTCTCGAGGCGGTCGGCCTGTCCCCGGAGCACTACAACCGCTTTCCCCACGAGTTCTCGGGCGGCCAGCGCCAGCGCATCGGCGTCGCCCGGGCGCTCGCTCTCCGTCCCAAGCTGATCGTTGCCGACGAGCCCGTCTCGGCACTGGACGTCTCGATCCAGGCGCAGATCGTCAACCTACTGGAGAGCCTCCAGGACGAGTTCGACCTCACCTATCTGTTCATCGCGCACGACCTCGCCGTCGTCCGTCACATCTCGGACCGGATTGCGGTCATGTACCTCGGCGTGATCGTTGAGATCTCGCCGGCCGAGCAGCTGTACGACAATCCGCTGCACCCGTACACGATCTCGCTGCTCTCGGCCGTGCCGATCCCGGATCCGGACGTCGAGGCGAAGCGCGAGACGATCCTTCTCAAGGGCGACGTCCCGAGCCCCGCGAACCCGCCGCCGGCCTGCCGTTTCCACACGCGCTGCCCCTATGTACAGCCGACGCGGTGCAAGACCGAGGTGCCGGAGCTGCGAAAGCTCGCCGACGGGCATCTGGCGGCCTGTCACTGGGCCGAGGACATCAAATCGGGCCGGTTCGAGCCCAGGGAGGGCGAGCCGGCTCCCGATCGGGGCGATTCGGGCGCCTCACCCGGCTCTGCCAGCGGTGTAGCGCAACCGGGTACCCGGAAACGGTAACCCTCGATATAGGGAGCGAGGCTCCTAAAGCAGCCAGCGAACCGCGCCGATACGCGGATTGTCGTGGATGCTGCAGAGCGAAAAGAGATCCTGTCCCGTTATGTCGACCACTCGCGTCGTTTTGACGCAGTGGCCGCGAGGCGGGGCCAGGGCAACGCGGAGGTCATTCCGTTTGCCGCGCCGCTCAGGGAGCTCGAGCAGGAGCCCACTGCCCGCGAGGTCGAGGTGCTCCAGCTGATCTCGGAGGGCCTGGTCAACCGCGAGATCGGCCACCGGCTGTTCCTTTCGGAAGAGACGGTGAAGAGCCATGTGCGACACCTACTCGCGAAGCTGCAAGCGCGCTCTCGTGCACATGCAGTCGCCGTAGGCTTCCGTCGCTCAATAATCGGCTAGAGCCGCGGCTCTGACCCTCTTCGCCACGGCTCTAACTTCTTCAGTTTTCCACAGCTTTGTGGATATCCCTCAACAGGGGGATGCCCGATGCCTGTGGAGAACGGAAGGTACGGTGGATCCCCTACCAGATCGAGATGTTCCCCGGGCTAGCTGCCCGAGAAATGAGTCGAAGCATAGCTTTGCGCATTTTTCCCACTCCTGTGTTAGGGACTGACGACTCCCCGAGGGTATACCCCTTCTGGGTGAGAATCAAAGGGATTTCTGAAGGTTTACTGAAGTCCGAGTCTGTCGAGCCGCCAGTCGCTTTGTTCGCTCTTTCCCTGGCCGTAGCGGCCCTTTTGCTCGCGACTGCTCTTGCCCTTACGGGCTATACGCTTGGGAATCTCTGGGCGATCGCGGCTCTTGCTGGGGCTGCACTGATTGCCGAGCGGGGGAAGATTGAACTCAACAGCACGGCGCATGTCGGTCGCGGCAAGCTCAAGCTGTCCGCAGAAGCCTCAATCTCGCTGTTCCCTCAGCTAATCGCAGCAGTTCTCTTTGGCCCGCTTGCCGCGATGGTCGTGTCAGTCGCCTCCGTGCTGGGAGTCTTCCCCCGGCCGTACGTACGTTGGCTTAGCTATGCGTCGGGTCGCTCACTCGGAGCCGCGTGCGCAGGCCTCGTCGCAGTTCATGTCGAGGGCTCACACAGTGACGCAACGAGAATTGCTGTCGCTACGGTTGGCGCAGTTCTGACAGCGCAAGCATCCGACATGGCGCTCGGTGCGGTCCTCTTCAAGCTGAGAGGGCACGGGAACCCTCTTTCGCTACTGCGAACTTTCGGGCCTCTCCTTCTCACCGCATTGCCTCTCTATGCACCCGTCGTCGCGCTTCTCGTGCTGGGTTACAGGCAGATGTCGCCTTGGACGCTCCCTCTCTTCTTAGCTCCGGCTCTGGCCGCCCAGAGATCCTTCTTGATGTACCAAGATCAGCGTCGGCTAGCCGAGGACCTGGTCGACGCAAATCTTCAACTCGAACGAGCCAACCTTTCTTTTGCAAGCGCACTCGTCGCTACGTTGGATGCTCGAGATCGATACACAGCTGGACACTCCGCGGCGGTCGCCATATACGCCAGGAACATCGCCGAGCGCCTCGAGCTTGAGCCGAGACAGCAACAACTCGTCCATCTGTGCGGGCTTGTTCACGACATCGGAAAGATCGGGCTGCCGCCTGGTTTGCTCGAGAAACCTGGGGCTCTCACGCTTGAGGAGCGCCGGCAGATGGAGGAGCACCCGGCAATAGGCGAGCGCATTCTGGCCAAGGTCGATGACTATGCCGAGATTGCACGAATCGTTCGTCATCACCACGAAAGAGTTGATGGCCAGGGCTATCCCGATGGTCTAGTCGGAGAGGAGATTCCCTTGCTGTCGAGGATCATCTCCGTGGCGGACGCCTACAACGCTATGACCTCGGACCGGCCGTACCGTGACGCGATGCCCAGCCAGGTTGCGAGGCTCCGGTTGGCTCAGGCTGTCGAAAGCCAGTTCGACACGACCATCGTCGCTGCTTTCGAAGCAATCCTCGCTGGGGCTAGTGAGGAGTATCGCCGAGGTACCCAGATGGACTTCAAGCTAGAGCTGGCGGAGTGGACGCCTCAGCTCCACGTCGTCAGCGCGGCCTAGTCGAGGCGATTCGCAAGAGAGACAGCATGTCCTCGCGATCGCGCACCCAACTTCCTCATGATGTTCCTGACGTGTGCCTTAACCGTCACTTCGCTGATGAACAGCCGCTCACCAATCTCTCGATTTCGGAGACCGTGTGACACCAATCCGAGCACCTCTCTTTCGCGAGGCGAAAGTAGCGAGTCGCCAGCACCGCTGAAATGGCGAAGGTCAGGCAACGCTGGGAGCGCGTGCTTGAGATCATTGGCATTGGACAAGATGGCCCGCAATTGCCCATGGAGGTCGCCATTGAGTGCGACCTCCGTCAGGAGCGTCTGACAACCACGATAGGCGGTAACAAACGCGTCGATGTTCCCCGAGCGGATCACGTCTGCAAAGACGTCGGCAACCACTGAAGACGGCTTGGATTTTGGCTGGGACAGCTCAGCCACCGCCATGGCTAGCTTTGCAATGAGGCGTGGTTCGGCTGCCGAGCTTAGGGACCGGGATCGAGCAACGGCGCGTTCTGCCTCAGCTCGCTCGCCAGCACAGGCCAGAGCTAGCGCTCTAGTTGCGATTAGTTCAGCGACCGCGTTCGCCGGAGCCGACGTAGGGAGATTCGGCTCGGGGACATCTAGGAGGGCCTAGCGAAACGCTGTAGGCGTCTGTCCATGCGGCCCCCACGGTAGCGGGGTGAGCGGCTTTACCTACGAATCTGGCCGGTCTTACCCATCGAGCCGGGAGTGAAGAAATCTGATTCGGGAGTGCGACCGCTCCCCGGTTCTTCAGTCGCCGTCCTCGTCCTCTGCCTCTGCCTCTTCGTCGGGATAGGTCTCGTCGATCTCGAACCACTCCATGACGGCGTAGTCCTCGTCCTCGATTGAGTAAAAGACGACAAGCGCCGGTGCGCCGGGGAACGGATCAGTCAGCGCGATGAGCAGGTTTGTGCCGGGAACCTCATCCCCGTAGTCCTCTGCGTTCTCGGCGACCGCCCATTCGACGCCCATAAGGATCTCTTCCAGCCGCTCAGCAAGGGGGCCGACAGCCTTGAGGCATTGCTCCCAACGCTCGCTGTAACGGATGGTCCGCACAGCAGCCAAGTGTAGGCATTAGATGCCTACTTGGGTATTCAAAAGTGTTAACTAAGCAGCGATCTGCGCGGCGATCTGCTCGCCGCGCTCAAAGTGCCACTTGGTCGGCTTGCGGCTTGAAAGGAAGACCGCCGTGTAGGGGATCTCCTCATTCAAATCCGCGAGTTGCCAGCAGACTTCGGCGTGAGAAAGCTCGCTGATCTCGCCTGCGGTGCGGTCCCCGAGCCACCTCAAGAGATCATTCACGAGGGAAAGCTCGTCAGCACTAAACACGCTGACGTTGGCCTTTCGGAGAGCGATAGGTCGCTGCTGAGTAAACCGCAACACCCTTTCGCGGCGAATTTGAAGGTCCTTGTCCCGAATCATCTGTAGACGAATCGGCAAGAGCTTCTTTGGTGCAGGTCCATGCTGCAACACCTGGTATTCCGCACCCGTGATGGGCTTACCGAAATGCCCGTAAGCGTAGAAGTCCGCGTAGAAGAGAAGTTTGTTGAGCTTGGTTGCACCAAACCAGGGGTCGTCCTCCGACTCTTCGGCGAGGTAGAGGACAAGTTCCTTGAACTTCTCCTCGTTGAACTCGATTGTCGGCTGACCTTTCATGTTTCCCTTCTTCGGTGCCGCAACTACCACACCTACGTATTTTTGTCAAGTCCTTACTCAGTTAATCGATGTTAGCTGGTAAGACTGTCGGCACGGTGCAAAGAGGTGTCGATCACCCATGCGGGGATCGTCCGGGACGGCCCTGTCCGTCCGACCCGGATTGTAGCATTTACCCTGCAAGTTGAAAGAAAAGTGACCCCCGCGAAGCGCGAACTTCCGGGGGTCCGGACCAAGGAGAGTGACCTCCCTGATCGACCCCACTGTACCGCGCGGCTCCGCTGCCGCTCTTATCTCGAAGCTGCTCGACTCGCAGGAGATCGTAGGTCTGATCTCCGAACTTGAGTCGCTTCGCTGGACGGGTCGCAAGGGCTACTCGATTCGCAGCCTCGTCGGAGCTTGTCTCGTGAAGTCCCTTTACGCGATCCCGACGTGGAGCCGAACCGCTGCATTGATCGCAGAGCACCGCGCGTTGCAGGACGCACTCGGAGACGCGCCGAGCGTCTACGCGCTCTACCGATTCACGACGAAGCTCCGCGAGCACAAGCCGATGCTTGACGCCTGCCTCGCCCGCGTCACGGAGTCACTTCGCGCCGAGCTTCCCGAGTACGGACAGGACATCGCCATCGACGCGAGCGATCTCCCGGCCCATGGAAATGGACAGCGGTTCCTGTCGAAAGACGGCCCGGAGCGCGAGACGTACTCCGACCCCGACGCCTCCTGGGGGCACCGCTCTGCTATCTCGACTCGCAAGGGTGGTGGCTTCTACGGGTACAAGCTCCATGCCGCTGTCTGCGCCCGAACCGACCTCCCGATCACCGTGCAAGTCGAGACGGCGCGAGCGCACGAGTCGAGCATCGCGGACGACCTCTTGCAGCGCGTCCGCGAGTTGAAGTTCCAGCCCGAGACGGCCACGCTCGACAAGGGCTACGACGTGGCTCCCGTCTACGACGCCTGCGAGCGCGTAGGCGCTCTGCCGATCATCCCGCTCCGCAAGACCCCGGCTGTCAAGCGTGGCGACCATCACGCGCCCGAGTGCGAGCACGGCACCTGGAAGTTCGCCGGAGCCGACGCGAAGCGCAAGCTCGCCAAGTGGCGCTGCCCGACCCACGAGTGCCAGCCCGCGAGCGTGTGGCGCAAGGCGACCCGCCTGCATCCTCTCGTCCCCCGCGAGTCGAAGCGGTGGGGCGACCTCTACCGGGGACGCGGCTCGGTCGAGCGCGCGTTCGGACGGTTGAAGAACGAAGCTGGCCTTGCCCCGCTCCGCGTGCGAGGACTTGAGCGCGTCGCGCTCCATGCTGACCTCTGCATCCTCGCCACGCTTGCCTCTGCGCTTGCACGAGCGCGGGCCGTTCCGCTCGCTGCGTAACATCCGCTCCGTGCGGGTGACGCTGGACGGACGCAACGACACGGCCTACATCTATCTCACCGACTTCGAGGACGAGGATGTGGTCAGCCACCACATCCTCGTTGAGCATGATGTTGCAGGGGACTTCAAGTTCGAGTTCGGCAAGAAGGGTCGCCTGCTCGGAATCGAAGTCAAGTTCGCATCCAGCGCGCTCCCGCCGGGTTTTTTAGACGACGCGGAGCGGATTTAGGATGCGTTTCGCTAGTCGTTTCGCTAGCCCCTCCTAGTGCAGCTCCGACGTCACCTCTTGCCAGATAAATGCCAATCCGAGTCGACCGGGCCGCAAGACCCACGTAGTCGTCTTTGGCGACCTGCTCCGGCCGAGCCTTTGTCAGGGAGTCGAGCGCATCGCGAAACCTCCTCAATCCTCGAAAGGCAATCGCGCGGCGTATGTGGGTGTAAGGAAGGACAAACGCGAGTCGATATTGTTCTGCGTCTCGCAGTTGCTGATCGGTTGCGTCGACTGCCTCGGCATAGCGTCCAGTCCAGGTCAGAACACAGGACCAGATCTGCAGAAACGACGATCGAACCAAAGGATCATCAACTCGGGGCAAACGGTGAACCGCAGAAAAGAGCTCAGGGTCGATTCCCGAACCGTCTCGGATTGCCGAGAGCATGCGGCCGTTGGCTATCCGTATCGCGTCAGCGGCAGTATCCGAACCCAGCGCCTCGAGCTTCGTCAAGACTTCTGCGCACTCAGCATGCTCAAGCTCGATTGCGCAGACAAACTCACCCCAGAGCGCCTCCCGCTTGTCCGACGCGTACCGGGCGATTGATTGGGCGCGGCGATGATGCTCGAGAGCGTCTACCTCTCGCCCCTCAAAGTGCGCGCTTTGTCCCGCGCGGGTATGTGCCCGAACAAGGAGATGATGACTTTCTAGACCGCGAATAGCCTCACTCGCAAGCGTTTCGGCTTTTCTGTACGAGGCTTGGCGGAACGCGATCTCTGCTTCAACGAGGTCGAGTAACGGCGAGCGTAACCTGAGTTCCTGTGCGAGTTCCGCCAGCCGGGAAAGGGTTGCCAGGCGGCCTTCGTCAAGAATTGGTTCCCAAGCCGACGCGATCAGATCCCCAAGAAATGTTGGGTCTTGAGACTTTTGAGCAAGAGACAGTGCATCGTCCCAGCGCCGATGATCTAGAAGAAATTCGCCGACGCGCTTGACGGTAGACGCCATCAGGTTCTCGTCGAGCTTCTCGAGCCGTTCCTGTAGGAACGCTCGAAGCAGAGGATGAAGCTCAAACTCGTCGCCTCTTTGCGGCAGAAGAATCCCGGCCGAAACGGATTGCTCGAGGACGTTGTGCGCTGCCGCCGGTCCCAGAAGATGGCTGGCGCTGGCGGCGGTTATCGAGGGAGCCACAGCCAGACGGCAAAGAGCTAGCTGAGTGTCGCGATCGGAACCCTGCAAGAGCTCCTCGGCGAAGTAGTCGTAGAGAGCCGACGGCACGTCATCGAAAGGAATGCGGGACTGCACAGTGAGTGCGGCAAGGCCTATTACTGCGGGCCACCCGGATGCTTGGTCAACGAGCTTTGGAGCATCGCCGCGCTGAGAAAGCACGCTGAGTGCCTCGCGGTCGTTCATCGCGAGCAACGTCCGATCGACTTCAAGAATGGTTCCATAGAGACGGAGACGCGCTGTTGCCCAGCTTGGCCGGCGCCTAGTTGCGATGAGGAGGCGTATCGGCGCGAGTTCTGCCAATGCGCACACAAACGCCTCGGGCGCAAGTGCGTTGGAAGCGAAGTGGTAGTCGTCGATGGCGAGCCACGCGTCCTCCGGCCAGTCCGCGAGATCCTCGGCGAGCATCTCGGCCAGGATCTGGGCGTCTTCCTCCGGGCGATCCGTAGCGCGCAGTCGTTGACGCATTCGGTCGCCTGCTCCCGGGACGATTTCGGCCGCCGCCGTCGCAAGGCCGACGGCCAGGGCGGCAACGTCGGCCGATGCGGGGCCACCGTGGTACCAGGCCGCGCGGCGCTCGTCCAGCCACTCTCGCGCGAGGGTGGTTTTCCCATAGCCGGCCGGCGCTACGAGCAGGATGATCCGGGCGCCGCCTTCGTCGAGCATGCGCGTCAGTCGAGGCCGCTTGATGATGCGGCGGCGCCCAACCCCGACGGCCGGGGTCGTTTCGACGACCGATCCCACTCCTAAACGCTAACGGGTGGTCGGCGAAATAAATAGTGGGCCGAAGGAGGCGAGGCCGAACTAGCCGGTGCTCGCGTCGAACGTCGAGACCTGGCGCGCGAAGCTGATCGACAGGTTGTTGGGGTCGCGAACGACCACCGTCACCCTCTTCACCGCTCGGCCGCCGGCCGGCGTCGTCGAGACGATGTACGTGTCGATCCGGTAGGTCTTGCCGTCGGCACCCGTGGCCGAGCGGCTCGCGTTGCACTCGTCCGGCGTGCCGGGGCACGCCGAGGTCACCTGTGAGCCGCTGTACGCGGTGTCCGTGGTGTACGGAGCTACGCCCGGGATCGAGCTGGGCTCGAGCCGGATCGACGTGTAGGTGAGCGCCCGGTAGAGCTCCATCTGGCCGTCTGCGAGCACGGCGGCTGTCGTGATCCGACTAGCTCGATTGAGGGACACGATGCCCGAGGAGAACGCTGCGACCACGGCCAGCAGGCCGATGTTCAACATCGTCATCGCAAGCAACAGCTCAATCAAGCCGAAGCCGCCCTGTTTGCGAAGGCGTGTACGCACGTTGACGCTATCGGCACCCCGCCGCTATCGCTCAAGCCCCTCGATCCCTCTGCCGATAACGGATCCGGTGCTTCTAGCGGCAACTATCCCCCTGTAGAGCGAATGGCGGCCTACGGATACAGCGCGATCGATGCGCAGGGCCTCGAGCTGCGTGGAGAGATCCATGCTCCGGATCCCACCGCGGCGCGCGAACAGCTGCGCATGCGCGGCATGCTCGCGCAATGGCTGAACGAGCTGCCGGCGGAGGGCGAGGACGGGGTTCGCACCGTCTTCAAGAAGATCAAGCCCAAGTCGCTCCAGATCTTCTCGCGCCAGTTCGCGACGATGATCGACGCAGGGCTCTCGGTCGTCGGCGCTCTCGTCATCCTCGAGGAGCAGACCGACGACAAGTACTTGAGCGCCGTCATCACGGAGTTGCGCGCCGACGTCGAGGGCGGGCTCCTGCTCTCACAGGCGATGGCTCGGCACTCGAAGATCTTCAACCGGCTCTACGTCGCGATGGTCGAGGCCGGCGAGGCCGCCGGAATCCTCGACCAGGTGCTCGACCGCGTCGCCTTCCAGATCGAGAAGGAGACGCAGATCAAGCGCCGCGTCAAGGGCGCGATGATCTACCCGACGATGGTCCTCATCTTCGCGACGCTCGTCCTGATCGGAATGCTGCTCTTCCTCGTCCCGATCTTCGTCGACATCTTCAAGACGCTCGGCGGCGACCTGCCGGCGCTCACCCAGTACGTCGTGAACATGTCCAACTTCTTGAAGGCGGACTGGATGTACGTCTTCCCGGGCATGGGGCTGCTCATCTTCGGCCTGCGCCGCGGGAAGAAGACCGAGCTCGGCCGTCAGCTCTGGGACCGCTTCAAGCTCCGGGCACCGATGAAGATCGGCCCTGTCGTGCTCAAGGTGACGATCGCCCGCTTCTCACGCACGCTCTCGACGCTCGTCGCTGCTGGCGTGGACATCATCAAGGCGCTCGAGATCACCGGGCAGACGGCCGGCAACTGGGTCGTCGAGTCGGCGCTCGCGGACGTTCGCGCCCAGGTGCACGCGGGGATGCCGATCGCCCAGCCGCTCGTCGAGAACCCGATCTTCCCGCCGATGGTCGGCCAGATGGTCAAGATCGGCGAAGAGACCGGAGAGCTCGAAAAGATGCTCGGGAAGATCGCCGACTTCTACGAGGACGAGGTCGACTCGTCGATCCAGACGCTGACCTCGATCATCGAGCCGATCATGATGATCGGCGTGGGCCTGATGGTCGGAGTGATCATCATCTCGATGTACCTGCCGATGTTCAAGATGCTCACGCTCGTCAAGTAACGGCGCTACGGGCTCATCTGGCTCATCTGTGACGCCGTGCCGCTCCCGGGGACGGTGAGCGCGGGGATCACGTCGGGAGCTGCGACCAGGAGCACGCCGAGCACGAGCAGAACGCCGGCCGTCCCGTATGTGGCAGCACGACGCCACGGGATCAGCTTCTCGAAGGCGATCACCCCGGCGACGAACGCCATCCAGACGAGGCTCATCACGCCGAGCGCGAAGAGGGACGCCATCAGAGCCCAGCAGCAGCCGATGCACCAGCCGCCGTGCTTCAGGCCCATCTTCAGCCCGCCTCCCGCTCCGTCCTGCCAGGAGCCGATCAAGAAGCCGAGCGGGCTCCGGCATTTCCCCAGGCAGACGTCCTTGAGCGGCGTCAGCTCGTACGCGGCGGCAACGACGAGAGTCGCTCCGGCGACCCAGCGGCCCGCGCGGTCCCAGGCGAGCGCGTCGCTCGAGAAGCGTTCCCCGGCGTCTGCGGCGATGAAGGCGAGCAGCCCGATGCCCGCCCACGAGAGGAGATAGCCGGAAGTGAAGAGGAGCGGTGCGACCGGGCTTCGACTCCTGGTCATGCGCGAGTAGAGCGCGACCGTCGGTGCCACGGACGGAAACATCATCGCCGCCATCATCACGACCCAGACGCCGAGGAACCACCCGAGCGTCCCGAGCTCTGTCCACGGCCCGCCGTCCATTCCTCGCATCTGGTCGAGCGTCCGCCACCAGCTAACGCCGGCGGCGACGAAGAGCAAGGCGACGAGCCCAAGCCGGGTCCGCGCTGCAGTGAAGGCCGGAGCGAGGCCTCCACGGGCAGAGGCTTGTTCGTAGGCTGAGGCGGTCAAGCGCCTAGGCGGCCCAGGAGAACTCGGACGTCGAGAGAGCCGTCTTGCCCTCGTACTCGATGCCGAAGGCGCTGATCCGCGAGCGTTTCGCCTCCGCCATCGTGAGGTTCGACCCCACCGGGTGGAACATGCCGTCGAATCGAACCGGCTGGCCCGTCTCGACCCCGAACGGCACGATGTCCTCGATCTCGAAGTCGATCGCGTCCCCGATGCGGACGCTGTGTCGCAGTCCGTCGTCCACGACGTCGATCGGCACGCGCTCGACGCCCAACATCTCGCCGACGAGCGGAGTGAGGGCCGCCATGGGCCCTCCAAGCTGACCGCCGAAGACGGCCGTGAGCTTGTCCGCCTGCTCGTCAGTAGCCTGCTCGTCGATGAACATGCCAAGGCGCCAGTTGCCCTCGGTCATGACCTTCGGGGTGTCCGCGATCGCGGCGACCTTGATGCCGCCGACATCCGTGCCTTCGATCTCCCCTTCGTGAATGTTGAAGACGAGCGTGACGCGACAGAAGTCGTAGGTCGCGCCGTGGTCGAGCGAGAGGTTGCAGGGGCACATCAACTCGCACGAGCAGGTCTCGACGTAGCTCCCCTTGAGGTTCCAGGACATATCGGCCTCCCTTTCCCGGCGAAATGAGCGGAGCCATTCTTAGCCGTTGCGCGGAGAGTGTCAAACGCTGTCCAGCCGCGGCGCGGAGCGGCGATGGTTAGGAGTAGCCGCGCGACGCGGCGTATTCCTCGGCTACGCGCTTCGGCACGCAAAAAGCCCAGGCGTCCTCGACGAGCTCGCGCATCTCGTCGGCGTCGATGGCGTCGAGTCGGACGTGGACCCAGTGGTAGCGGAGGTCGTGCTCACTCGGCAGCGAGAACTTCTCGTGCTCCGACTCGACGAGCGCGTCGCGGAGCTCCTTCGGGAACGCGAAGCCCATCGTCGAGCCGTCGCGTGCGAGGGAGAGATAGACGATCCGGCCGATTCGGAACTTCACCCGGCCGCGTACGAGCCCCTCGCTGCTGCGGGGAAGCGTGATCGCAAACGCGCGAACCTCGTCGATCGTCACCACGGTTGGTCGGCGAGCAGGATAGGGATACGCTGCGTCTGAACGCGGGCGCGAGCTAACCGGAGGGACCCTTGACGGAACTTGAACGGCCAGAGATCGAGAAGCCGGAGGGCGACATCCCCTTCGAGCTCGTTGTTGATGAGATCACCGTCGGTGAGGGAGACGAAGCGACGAAGGGCACGAAGGTCTCGGTGCACTACGTCGGGGTCGCGTTCTCCTCCGGCGAGGAGTTCGACGCATCGTGGAACCGCGGGCAGCCGTTCGAGTTCAAGCTCGGCGCGGGCCAGGTCATCCCCGGCTGGGATGCCGGCGTCGCGGGCATGAAAGTCGGCGGGCGTCGTAGGCTCACGATTCCGTCCGCGATGGCGTACGGCGCGCGCGGGGCCGGCGGGGCGATCAAGCCGCACGAGCCGCTCGTGTTCGTCGTCGACCTGCTCTCCGTCGACTAGCCGGCATGCGAAAAACGACACTCACCATGCTCGTCGTCCTCTCTGCCCTCTTCGTCGGGGCGCTCAGCGACTCCGCCCAGGCGAGCGCGCCTGCCGGCGGCACGCGAAAGGCAGGAACCCTTGTGCTCTCGCACGCCCTGCTGAACGGGCGCGTAGGGCAGGTTGAGTGCCCGGCAGGAACACCCGACGGGACGGCGTGCTTCGAGAGCTTGACCCAAGGCGTGGTCCCCGGGCTTGGCGTGGTCTCGGAACAGAACTTCAACTTCGTCGAGGACGCCGACTCGGACTGCGAGCACTGGCATTCGATGCCCGTCCTCACCGTTCGGGACAAGGGCGAGATCGACCTCTCGCTCCGCCAGCAAGGAGACTGTGTGCGGTCGACCACCGGCATTCTTCAGGCAACACAAGTCTTCACGGTGACCGGTGGCTCGGGGATGTATGCAGGCGCCTCGGGCACCGGCACCGTTCTGACGAGAGGCGGCCCCGGGACGACGAATCGGGAGTCGGACACGTTCGACGGGAGCTTGACTGTTCCCGGGCTGGAGTTCGACGTGACTCCTCCCGTGCTGAGCGGCGCGATCTCGAAGAGAGTGCTGGCGCCGAGGAAGGCAAAGTTCGTCCGAGTCACCTACACGGTGATGGCCACAGACGAGGGCCACGGCCCGGTTCCCGTCAAGTGCAAACCCCGCTCGGGCAGCAGATTCAAGATCGGGCGCACGAGGGTCACCTGCTCCGCGACCGACTCGAGCGGAAACGCTGCCAAGAAAAGATTCACCGTCACCGTCAAGCGCCGCCGCTGAGTCGACGAGGCGAGTGGCCGAGCTCACGCTTCGAGCCGTGCCGCCGTAGTCGTGGCTTTCCGCGCGCCGAAGAAGCGCTGGATCACGGCGAGGGCAACGACGAGACCCGTGAGTGCGACGCCGGGGTACGCGATTGACGTGATCCAGTCGGCGACGCTCGTCCGCGGCCAGAAGGGAGCATTTGCGATCTCGAAAACGAACAGTGCGGCGACGAAGGCGGGCCCGCCGATGCCGCCTCGCCTGATCCAGAAGGCGCCCACGAGGAGCAGCGCCCCGAAGACGGCGGGACCTGGCGGGAAGCTGACGAAGAACGCGTCCCCCAGCTCGCCGAGCCCGAGGAGTAGCGCGAGCGCCGCGAGCAGGCGGCGCGGGTCGCGGGCGATCGAATCTGCGGTTTTCCGTGCAGCGGCCATCAGTTCCTCCAGTCGTCGTTGGCACGACACACGGTAGGGAGCTGCGGCCGCGGTGTCGTCGGCCGGTCGGCCCATCTTCGATCAGCCGGTTGGCCGATCTTCGACCGACACCGCGGAGCCGGGCACGATCAGGCCGGTCTCGTAGGCGTAGATCACCGCTTGTACGCGGTCGCGGAGGCCGAGCTTCTGGAGAATGCGAGCGACGTGCGTCTTGGCCGTTGCCTGGCTGATGACGAGCCGCTCGCAGATCTCAGGGTTGGAGAGTCCGCCGGCGAGCAGGTCGAGGACCTCCAGCTCCCGTGGCGTCAGTTCTTCGACGGCGGGCGGCAGAGCGGGGGCCGTGGCGGCGGGCCGGCGCGCGAACTCTTCGATCACTGCACGGGTAACAGACGGTGCGAGCAGCGCCTCGCCGCTGGCGATGATCCGGACGGCGGCCACGATCTCCTCCGGCGGCGCGTCCTTGAGCATGAAGCCGCTCGCGCCGGCGCGAAGCGCGTCGTAGACGTAGCTGTCCAGCCCGAATGTCGTCAGGATCAGTACCCACGTGCCCGGCTGCGCCCCGACGATGCGCCTGGTCGCCTCGATCCCGTCGCGCACCGGCATCCGGATGTCCATCAGCACGACGTCGGGACGCAGCCTGGCTACCGCCTCGACGGCGTCCTCCCCGTCGCCGGCTTCTCCGACGACCGTCATGTCGGGCTCGTTCTCGAGGATCTTGCGCAGCCCGACGCGGACGAGCGCCTGGTCGTCTGCGATCAGGATCGTCGTCATCTGATCGGGAGCAGCGCGTGGACGGCGAAGCCGCCGCCTGCCCGGCGGCTCGCATCCAGGCGGCCGCCGTAGAGGGCAACGCGCTCGTGCATCCCGACGAGACCATGCCCGCCACGGGACGATGAGACGGTCTCTCCCGCGCCGTTGTCGACGATCTCGAGCTCGAGCGAGTCGGCGCCGTAGTGGATGTGGACGGTCGCGCGCGCCTCGCCGGCGTGCTTGAGAGCGTTCGTCAGCGCCTCTTGGACGATTCGGTAGGCCGACAGCTCGACGCCGACGGCAAGCTTCCGAGGCTCGCCGTCGACGCGCAGTTCGACGGGAAGACCGGCCTCGCGCATCTGCGTGACGAGCCTGGGCACGTCGTCGAGCCCAGGTTGTGGGGTGAGCGGATCGTCGGCGTCCGCTCGCAGCATTCCGACCAGGCGGCGCATCTCGGTGAGCGCGCTCCGCCCGATCTGCTCGATCGACTCCAGCGCCTCGAGCGTCGAGGCGTCGGCGCCATCGAGCACACGGCGCTCGGCGCCGGCCTGTACGACGATCATCGAGACATGGTGGGCGATCAAGTCATGGAGCTCGCGTGCGATCCGAGCTCGCTCCCCGGCGACGGCCTCGCGTGCGGACACGTCCCGCTCGCGCTCTGCGAGCTCGGCGCGTTGCTCGCGCTCGAGGACGACACGGCGCACGAGAAACAGGGCTAGAGGCGTGACGACTGCGAAGGGCACGCTGTTGTGCAGGTTCGTTTTCGGGCCGGCACTCGCGGCGAGGTCGGCCACCGGCACGGCCGCGGCGCCAAGTGCAAACCCGCGGGGCCGAGCCCAGACCGCGAGCCCGTAGAGGGAACAGAAGGAGGCGATCGCGTTGCTGACGACCTGCGGATCACCCCAGAAGCTGAGCTCGACGGCCATGAGCGATGCGGCAACGACGCCCGCAGTTGTGGGAAACAGCCGCCGGATTGCGACTGTCGCCGGTACGGCTAGCCCGATGACCGCGGCAACGAGCCGCTCGTGGGCCGCGCCGTTCCCGAGCCAGACCTCGAGCTCTGCCCCGATCGCGAGCAGAGCGGCGAGGGCCCGATCGAGCTTCAACGGGTCAGGGCCGAAGCGGCGGAGCCGAGCGAGTTGCGGGCGCACGATCTGAAGGTAAACCTGTGCGGCGTCTCTGTCATCAGCCAATCGGCCGATCCGAGGGCGCCGAATATCAGCCGATCAGTACCAGGTCAGTAGATTTCGGTGCGTGCCAGAAGAACCGTCCGACGGCGGAAACGCACCGGCTCTCCGAGTCGGCGATGCCGATCGCGATCGAGCGGCAACGGTGCTCCGCGAGCACTGCGTCCACGGGCGGCTGACGCTCGAGGAGTTCTCCGCCCGGCTCGACGAGCTCTACCGCGTTCGCGACGATCACGAGCTCGCTGCGGTTCTGCGTGACCTACCCGTCGCGCGAGAAGGCGAGCCGCGAATAGCGCGCCGCTCGTGGCTCATCACCCTGATCGGATCGGTGCAACGGCGCGGCCCCTGGCGGGTGGCACGTCGACTGTTCGGCTTCAGTCTGCTCGGAGCCCCCGACTTCGACTTTCGCCAGGCGGTGATCGGCGACGCGGACGTGCGCATCGTCTCCTTCTCCGTGATTGGAGCGCTGACTGCGATCGTGCCCGCGGGCATCGACGTCGAGCTGCACGGGTTCGGCCTCGTCGGCGGCAACGATCTGATGACGACCGAGCACGTCGAGCCGGCTCCGAACGAGCCGCGCATTCGGATCTGGGCCTTCGCGCTCATCGGCGGCGCCCGTGTACGGCAGGTCCGGGCCGAGCTCCCGGCGGCGCGAAATGCGGCTCTGGGTCCCTAGTAGAGCAAGGACGCACGATTCGCTAGTCGTTCGCCTCCGCTCGAGATACCTCGGTCCCTACTAGTCCGACCCGTCCGACCCGTCTACACCGAAAAGCACTCCTAAGAGCCAGCCGAAAAGGACGTACAGGAGGGTCATCGAGGCCACAAAAGCAACCAGCAAACCTACAAGGACGGCCATCCCCATCTGGATGCCTTCTGCGACCCGATCGAGACGGGCGGCGGCGCGACTTGTCTCGTCGTCCACCCCTGAACGGTAACCGACCTACATCGTTTCGAGCGCCGCGGCGCGGCGGCTCGAGGACTCGAAGAACCTGAACAGCGCGTAGGCGAAGGCCGTGTACAAGACGCCGATCGCGGCCTCCGTCTGCACGAGCCCGGAGACGTGTCCCAGCGACGCGCCGGCGGCGATCTGGCGCGCGGCGTCGATCCCGTGGGTCAGCGGCAGCACGCGGCCGATCGCCTGGGCCCAGCCCGGAAGCGAGTCGACCGGCACGTTGACCCCGCAGAAGAGTAGGAAGATGAAGATCACGAGGTTCGCGAGGAAGAAGACGTCGCGCGTTCGCAACCCGACGGCTCCGATCATCATCCCGAACGACGTGCAGGCGAACGAGCTCACGACAACGATGAGAGCGATCGCCGGGATCTCCGAGGGCGTCAACGAGAAGTCGAGGAGCAGCCAGCCGACGAGGAAGCCGAACGCCGACACGAGGATCCCGTTCGCGATGTTCGGCAGCGCGCGGCCGAGGAAGAGGGCGAACCGGTTCGCCGGCGTGGCGAGGATCGAGGACAGCGTCTGCGTCCAGCGCTCGCCGCCGATCGTCATCGCCATCCCGAAGATCCCGCCCATCGCCGAGATCTGCACCGCGTTCCCGACGACGAAGAACTCGTCCGATCGCAGCTTCGCGTAGCGCCCGATGTAGGCGAAGAACAGGATCTGGAACAGCGGCCCGCCGAGCATCGTTGGGACGTAGATCGACCAGTGGATCCAGTTGAAGAGCCCCCGGTAGGCGAGATAGCCGCCGATGAAGAAGACGCGGATCGAGTTCATCGAAGCGCCAGCGTCGCCCGCTCCCGGGCGAGCCGCTCGAAGTAGCGGAGCGTGAAGATCCCGATCACGAGGTAGACCGCACCGAGCCCGGCGCAGACGGCGATCGCGATGCCCGGCCCGCCCCCGAGCGCCGCCTCGCGGATCCCGCGAATCCCCCAGGTCGGCGCGAGCACCCACGAGATCGGGCGCGTCCAACCGGGCAGGAGCGAGATCCCGACGAGGAGCCCGGTGACGAGCCACACCGGGTACTCCAGGAGATTCGAGAACGAGTTTGCGTTCCGCGCGAGCACGAACGTCGACGCCAGCACGAGGCCCATCAACCCGAGCGTGACCACGGCTGCCGGCAGCGCGACGGCGAACCACACCGGGTGGGCAAGGTGAAACGGCACGTCGAAGAAGAGCCAGCCCCAGAGGAGCGTCGTCGTCACGGAGTAGAGGCCGACCGAGGCCGTCGCGATCGTCATCGGCAAGACGACGAGGATGAGCGGCGTCGGCACGCCGATCGCGTATTCGAGCGTCCCCTGCCAGCGCTGCCACTGGATGAGACCGCCGGAGCCGAAGAGCGTCGACGACCAGATGCCCATCATCCCCGCCCCGAGCGAGACGTAGAGGAGCGACCCGGGCCGCCCGCCGGTGCGGAACATGTAGTACGCGATCGTCGCGTAGAAGACCGGCAAAACGGCGGTGCTGAGGATGAAGAACCCCGACAGGGTCAACTGCTTCACGTTGAAGAACCAACCCGTGTAGAAGAGGCGGAGGGCGCGTCTCATGCGACCTGCAGGGAAGCCCGCTTGCGGCTCTCGCGCTCCATGAAGCGCAGAACCTGGTAGCCGAGGAACGTGTAGACGACGCCGATCGCCGCTTCGCTCGCGAGCAGCCGGGACACGTCGCCGAGCGTCGCGCCGTTCGCGACGCGCCGCGCAGCTTCGATCCCGTGGGTCAGCGGGACCCGATAGGAGATGGCCTGCATCCAGCCCGGAAGCTCGGCGATGCGCACGTTCGCGCCGGTGAAGATCAGGAGCAGCCCGAAGATGATGTTGTTGAGCACGGCCGTCTCGCGGACGCGGAGCCCGATGCCCGCGCAGATCAGGCCGAGCCCGGTGCAGGAGAAGGTCGCGACGAAGATGACGAGCGCGATCGCCGGCCACGCGGACACCGGCACGTCGATGCCGAGGATGAGGCCCGAGACCAGCAACGAGAACGCCGCGACGAACATCGCGTTCGCGATCACCGGCAGAGCGCGGCCGAGGAACAGCGACAACCGCCCTGCAGGCGTGACAAGGATGTACGTGAGCGTCTGCTGGGAGCGCTCGCCCGAGATGGCCTGGGTCATCGCGAAAAGGCATGGGATCGACGCGTACTGGACGGCGTTTCCGATCACGTAGAACTTGTCCGACTGGACGCCCGCGTTCCGCCCGATGTAGACGAACAGCAGGATCTGGAAGATCGGGGCGATGACGAGGGTCGGGAAGAAGATCCAGGGCGAGAGCCAGTTGATGAGACCGCGGTACGCGGTGAGCCCGCCGATGAAGAAGATGCGGAGCGAGACCGTCATGTCAGCGAGAGGCTGGCGCTGCGGCGGGCCGCGCGGAGGACGGTTTCGGTGACGAAGACCCCGATTGCGATGTAGGCGCTGCCCAGCAGGACGCACATGCCGACGTCCGGCAGAGGCGTGCCGCCGGTCGAGGACTCACGGATCGCCCGCATGCCCCAGGTCGGCGCGAGCGCCCACGAGATCGGGTGCACCCAGCCCGGGAGCAGCGCCAGCGGAACGAGGAAGCCGCAGATCAGCCAGATCGGGTACTCGGTCATCGAGCCGAGGGCCCAGGCTGTCCGGTAGCGGGCGAACGACACCGCCATCAGGAACCCGAGCGCGCCGATCGAGAGGATCGTCGCCGGGATCGCCGCGGCCATGAGCAGGGGATGCACGAGGTGGAGATCGATCCCGAACACGAAGCGGCCCCAGAGGAGCGTCGTCGTCATGCAGTAGATCCCGATCGCGGACGTTGCGAAGGCGAGGGGCAGGAGCACGAGCGAGAAGTGCGCCGGCGCGGCGACGAGCAGCTCGAGCGTCCCGAACCAGCGCTCACGCTGGAGCGCCGATCCGGCCGACACGCTCGTCGCTGTCCAGATCCCCATCACCGCGGCGCCGAGCGACGCGTAGACGAGCGCCTTCGGATCGCCGCCGGCGCGGAACATGAAGAAGGCGACGGTCGCGAAGAAGAGCGGCCAGAGGATGGCGAGGATGCCGTCGAAGGACGAGCGCGTCAGCTGCTTCACGTTCAACATCCACGCGACCCTGAGCAAACGAAGGTTCCGCCTCACGACCGCTCCAGGCTCGCGTTGCGGCGGCTTCGGACCTCCATGAAGCGCAGCAGCGCGTACCCGGCTGCCGCGTAGCAGAGACCCACGAGCAGCTCGACCCCGATGATCCCGGCGACCGAGCCGAACGACGCGCCGTCCGCGAGCTGGCGCGCGGCTTTGATCGCGTGCGTGAACGGCAGGCCCTGCGCGGCGGTGCTCATCCAGCCGGGCAGGGCGTCGAGTGGGACGTTCGCGCCCGTGAAGATGAGCAGGAATCCGAAGATCACGTTTGTGAGGACGGCGTTCTCCCGGACGGCAAGTGAGAGCGCGGCGTTGATCAGCCCGAGGCCGGTGCACGAGAAGGCGGCAACGAGGATGACGAGAGCGAGTGCCGGGATCGCGGAGAACGGAATGTGCACGCGGAGAATCAGGGCGCCCGCGGTGAGCGAGAATGCCGCGACGAAGGCCCCGTTCGCCACGACCGGGATCGCGCGACCGAAGAAGAGCGGGATCCGCCGCGCCGGGCTGACGAGGATCGCGCTGAGCGTGTTCTGGTAGCGCTCGCCCCCGATCAACTGGGACATCGCAAACAAGCAGGGCACGGCCGCGTACTGGAGCGAGTTCCCGACCAAATAGAACTTGTCCGAATTGAGTCCCGCCGAACGCCCGATGTACGCGAAGAGCAGGATCTGGAAGATCGGCGCCACGAGCAGGCTCGGGACGTAGATCTGAGGCGTCATCCAGTGGAAGAGCGCGCGGTAGCTCATCTGGCCGCCGACGAAAAAGATCCGGAGCGAGGTCATGAGAGCGAGAGCGCGGCGCGAACGCGGGCGGCGCGCAGAACGTGCTCGGTGACGAGGACTCCAATCGCCACGTTGAGCCCGCCGAGGGCGAGGCAAAGAGCGAGGTCGGGAAGCGGCGAGCCGCCGAGCGCCGACTCGCGAATCGCGTTCATCCCCCAGGTCGGCGCGAGCACCCACGAGATCGGCCGCACCCAGTCGGGGAAGAGCGCGAGCGGAACGAGGAAGCCGCCGATCAGCCAGACCGGGTACTCGAGGAGGTTCCCGATCGCCCAGGCGGCCCGGAAGCGGACGAACGTGACGGCGAACGCGAAGCCCAGGGCGCCGAACGAGAGCACGGTCCCCAAGACCGCGAGCGCGAAGAGCAGCGGGTGGACGATGGTGAGCGCGATCCCGAACAGGAAGTGTCCGTAGAGAAGGGTCGCGACGAGGCTGTAGATCCCGATCGTCGACATCGCCAGCGTCACCGGCAGGAGGACGAGCGCAAAGTGCACAGGAGTTGCGACGAGCAGCTCGAGAGTCCCGTGCCAGCGCTCGCGCTGCATCGCCCCGCCGGCTGTCGTGCTCGTCGCCGACCACATGCCCATCACGGCCGCGCCGAGCGAGGCATAGAGCAGGGTCCGAGGACTGTCCCCGGCCCGGAAGACGAGGAACGCCACGGTCGCAAAGAAGATCGGCCAGATGACCTGCCCGAAGCCCTCGAACGGCGACCGGGAGATCATCTTCATGTGGTACAGCCAGCCGACTCCTAAGAGGCGGAGGGTTCTCACTCGGCTGTGACGAGGGCCACGTAGGCGTCCTCGAGCGTCGGCTCCCGCTGCGAGACGCGGCCGACGTTCGCGCCGTTCAGGTGACCGAGGATCGCGGCCGTCAATTGGATGTCGGCGCGAGTCTGGACGCTCAGGACCTGCGTCTGCTCCCGCTCTTCGACCCAGACCGCGAGCACGCCTTCTAGCTTGCGCAGGCGCTCGACCGTCTCGTCCGGCACGCCGTAGACCTCGACCTCGGTCACGCTTCCGGACTCGACGCGGCTCTTCAGCTGGCCGGGCGTCCCGGTGGCGACGATCTCGCCCTGCGAGATGACCGCGATCCGGTCGCAGAGCGCGTCGGCCTCGAACATGTAGTGGGTCGTGAGCAGGATTGTCTTGCCCGCGTCGGTGAGCGAGGCGATCGTCGCGCGGAGCTCGCGCGCGCCCACCGGGTCGAGCCCGATCGTCGGCTCGTCGAGGAAGAGCACCTCCGGGTCGTGGAGCAGCCCGCGGGCGACGTGCAGGCGCTGCTTCATCCCGCGCGAGTACCCCTCTGCGCGCTCCTGCTCGCGGCCCTTGAGCCCGACGAGCTCGAGCAGCTCCTCGATGCGCGCCTTTTGGATCTTCGCGGGCACGCCGTAGAGCTCGGCGAAGTAGCGGAGGTTGTCGTAGCCGGAGAGCCGCTCGTAGACCCCGCGCTCGCCGCCGAACACGTAGCCGATGCGCTTCCGGACCTCGCGCGCCTCCTTGACGACGTCGTGACCGAGCACGCGCGCGCTCCCCGAGGTCGGGATGAGCAGCGTGATCAGCATCTTGATCGTCGTCGTCTTGCCCGCGCCGTTCGGGCCGAGCAGCCCGAAGAGCTCGCCTTTCTCGATCTCGAAGCTGACGCCGCGCACGGCTTCGATCTCCTTCACGCGACGGCGAAGCGTCCCGGTGTGGGTGCGATACGTGCGGTGGAGGTCCTGCGCCTCTACGACAGCCATTGACGAGAGACTAACCACAGGTGAGATCTCTTCTTCTATACCTGCGCGGTCTCGATCCGCGGTTGCCGAGGTCGGTCTGGACGATGGAGGTCGGCGGCTTCGCGAACGCGTTCGGGAACGGCCTCGCGTTCCCGTTCCTCTTCATCTACCTGCACAACGTGCGCGGCTTCCCGCTGCCGATGGTCGGCCTCATCGCCGGGACGAGCGCGGCGGTCGGAATCGCCTCGATCCCGACGGCGGGGATCATCGTCGACAGGATCGGGGGCAAGCCGACGCTGATCGGCGCGCTCTTCCTGCTCGCAGTCGGCTTCGGTGCCTACGCGCTCGTGCACCGGCCCTGGGAGGCGTTCGGGGCTGCGGCCATCGTCGGGGTCGGCAACGGCGCCTTCTGGCCGAGCCAGTCGGCGCTCATCATCGGGCTGACGCCGCCGGCCAGGCGCCACGCGTCCTTCGCGCTCCAGCGGGTGATGCGGAACTTCGGGCTCGGGCTCGGCGGCGTGGCCGGGGGCCTGATCGCGACGACGTCGAATCCGACGAGCTACACGGTCCTCTTCACGCTCGACGCGGTCACGTTTCTCGTCTTCGTGCTGGTGCTCTGGTTCGTTCCAGATCCCGGGCTGTCACGCACGGAGGCCGAGGAGCCCGGGCACTACCGCGAGGTCTTGCGGAACCGGGTGTTCCTCGCGGTCGTCGGCCTGAACGTCGCCTACGTCGCCGCCGGGTACGCGCAGCTCGAGGTGCTCCCGGTGTTCGCGAAGAACCAGGCCGGGGTGACCGAGCGGGAGATCGGCTTCATCTTCTTCGTGAACACGCTCGCGATCGTGCTCGCGCAGCTCCCGCTGACGAAGATCCTCGAGGGCAGGCGCCGGATGCCGGCTCTCGCGCTCATGACCTTCGTCTGGGCCGTGACCTGGATGATCGTCTTCACCGGCGGCGTCTGGTTCAACGCGGGCTCTGCGGCGATCGTCTTCGGGCTGGCAGCGATCATCTTCGGGCTCGGCGAGTGTCTCCACGGGCCCACCCAGGGGGCGCTCGTCGCCGACCTCGCGCCGCCTCGGCTGCGCGGCCGGTACATGGCGCTCTCGACGCTCTCCTGGGAGATCGGCTTCGCGATCGGCCCGACCGCGGCGGGGTTCATTCTCAACGCGGCGCCGAACGCGCTGTGGCCGATTGCGTCCTTCACGTGCGTCCTCGCCGGCTGCGGCGCGCTCCTGCTCGAGCGGCGAATCCCGCCCGAGCTTCGCGTCACTCCGTCGTAGCGCCGAAGCCGCCGCCGCCCGGAGTCTCGATCCGGACGACGTCCCCTGCGGCCAGGTTGCGCGTTGTCTTAGCAGGCAACTGCTCGCCGTTCAGGAGGTTGCGGCCCGGCTGCCCGGGCTCCCCGCCGTGTGCGCCGCGCGGGCTGTGGCGGCGCCGCTCGGAGATGACCGACAGGCGGCATGGCTCGAGCGCGCGCAGCTCGCGGACGACCCCGTCTCCGCCTCGATGCCGGCCGGCTCCGCCCGAGCCCAGGCGGAGCGCGTGGCGCTCGACGCGGAGCGGGTAGGAGAGCTCGAGCGCCTCGGCGGGTGTCGTCAGTGTGTTCGAGAGCGTGACGTGCACTGCGGAGGGACCGTCGGCGTTGGGGCACGCGCCCTGGCCGCCCCCGAGTGTCTCGTAGTAGGTGAAGCGCTCGTTCCCGAAGGTGAGGTTGTTCATCGTGCCCTGGCCCTGGGCCGGGACCGGGATCGCCGCGCCGAGAGCACCGAAGATGCAGTCGACGATCCGGCAGGAGGTCTCCACGTTCCCGGCCGCTACCGCCGCGGGCGCCTGAGCGTTGACGAGCGAGCCGGCCGGCGCGCGGACGGTCACCGGCGCGAAGGCGCCGCCCGAGGAGGGGAGGTCGGGCGCGGTCAGGCAGCGGACGATGAAGTAGCAGGCCGAGCGCGTGACCGAGAGCGGGCAGTTGAGGTTGCCGTTGTGCTGGGGTGCTGTGCCTTCGAAGTCGAATGCGATCTCGTCGCCCTCGATCGTGACCGAGACGCGAATCTCGAGCTCGCCTTCCTGCGCCTCGAGGAAGTCCACGCCTTCGTAGCTGCCGTCCGGCAGCCGGTCGAGCGCCGCTCTCACGACCCGCTCCGAGTACGCATAGAGCTCGTTCATCGCGGCCACGATGCGAGCGCGCCCTCGCTTCTGACAGAGCTCGCGGACGCGCCGCTCCGCGAGCCCGTGGGCGGCGAGCTGGGCGCGGAAGTCGCCGCGGCGCTCCTCGGGGTTCCGCATCTGCGCGATGAGAGCCGCAAGGACGTCGTCGTCGAGCCGCGTCGGCGGGATCACGACTCCTTCGTCCGCGAGCGTGCGCGAGCCGGCGGGCATGCTCCCGGGCTCGGCGCCGCCGACGTCCGCATGGTGCGCGCGCGTGACCGCGAAGCCCACCTCGGTGCGGGAGACGAGCGTCACATCGGGCAGGTGCGTCCCGCCGGCGTACGGGTCGTTGAGGACGAAGACGTCGTCGGGCGCGGGGTCGTGGCGCATGACGGCGGCGACTGCGTCCGGCATCGCCCCGAGATGGACGGGGATGTGCTCGGCCTGGGCGATCATGCGCCCGCGCTCGTCGAAGAGCGCCGCCGAGCAGTCGCGCCGCTCCTTGATGTTCGCCGAGAAAGAAGAGCCGATCAGCACCGCGCCCATCTCCTCGGCGACGGAGCGCAGCGCGCTGCCGAGAACTTGGAGCTCAATGTTCACGGTCTCGTCACCCTCGGGTCAGCCGCCACGTGTCACCATCCCTAACCCCCACCCACCCATGGGGTAGCCAGCAGGTCGACCCGTCCAGTTCCAGCACGGCTGGGCCCGACACTTCTTGACGGGCCGACTTGCTCGGCTCGAGCTGCGGGCCCGGTCGGATCTCGGCGGTACGGACTGCGACGAGCTCGATTGCGCGGTCATGATCGGCGTAGCCGTAGCGCTCTTCGTGTGCCCGGTGGAACGACTCGGAGAGATCGCCGCCGAGTGGCACGGTGAGCTCGAACGACTGGCCCAGGTACCGAAGGTCGGCCTCGCCTTCCGCCGGGAGCTCGCCCACCTCCGAGAGCGGGATGAGGTACGAGCGCACGTGGTCGCGCCGTTCGTCGCTTGCCGCGAGCCCGAGTGCCGAGAGGACGCCGGCCGCGGCGGGCACGAGCACGGTTCCGATCTCGAGCTCCTCGGCGAGCTCGCATGCGTGCAGCGGCCCGGCGCCGCCGAACGCGACGAGCGCGAGCTCCCGGGGATCGTGCCCGCGCTCGACCGAGACGACGCGCAGCGCGCGCAGCATCTCGGCGTTCACGACGGCGACGACCGCGGCCGGGTCGATCTCGCCGAGCGCACGCTCTGCGGCAGCGCGATCGAGCTCGAGGCCGCCCGCCAGTCGTTCCGGCAGCCGGCCGAGCAGGAGGTTCGCATCCGTCACGGTCGGGCGTGTGCCGCCCTTCCCGTAGCAAGCCGGGCCGGGATCAGCGCCCGCGCTCTCGGGGCCCACGCGCAAGGCGCCGCCCGCGTCCACCCAGGCGATCGAGCCCCCGCCGGCTCCGACGGTGTGCAGGTCGACGCTCGGCAGGCGCACGCGGTAGCCGGCGACGCCACGCTCGGCGCTTCGCGCCGCCATGCCGCCCGAGATCAAGGCGACGTCGGTCGAGGTTCCGCCCATGTCGAACGAGATCGCGTTCTCCACGCCCGCCGACCGCGCCGCGATCGCGGCGCCGACGACGCCCGCCGCCGGCCCCGAGAGCAGCGCGAAGGCGGGATGGGCCGCCGCCTCCGCAACCGTCGCAACGCCGCCGGAGGAGCGCATGACGAGAGGCTCGGGAAGTCCGGCCGCGGCACACCGCCTCGCGAGCGCCTCGAGATAGCGCGCGAGCACGGGCCCGAGGTAGGCGTCGATAGCCGTCGTCGAGGCGCGCTCGTACTCGCGGAACTCGGGCGCGATCTCGTGGGAGGCGACGACCCGCGCGCTTGGCAGGCGCCGCCGCAACTCGTCCGCCACGGCCTGCTCGTGGCTCGGGTCGCGGAACGAGAAGAGCAGGCACACCGCGACCGCCTCTGCGTTGACCGTGGGCAGTGATTCGAGGTCGAGTTCCCGCAACACCCCTTCCGGCCCGATCCGCTCGTCGACTCCGAAGCAGCGCTCGAGCGGCACGAGCGGCGCGGGGTGGTCGTCGCAGAGCCGGTAGAGGTGCGCCCGGTCCTGGCGGCGCAGATGAAGCAGGTGCTCGAAGCCCGCGGTCCCGACAAACGCCGTCCGCGCGCCCTTCCGTTCGAGGAGCGCGTTCGTGGCGACCGTCGTCCCGTGCGTGAAACGTTCCAGGTCGTGGGCGCCGACCGCGTTGGCCGCCTCGAGCACGGACTCCTCCTGACGACTGGCGCTCGGCACCTTCGCGGTGACGATCCGCCCGTCCTCGATCAGGACGGCGTCCGTGAAGGTGCCGCCGACGTCGACGCCGAGAATCCCCACGCGGCGAATGTACGCGCTGGAAAGATCGTTGATGAAGAAGATGGCGGCACCCGCATCGGAGATCGAGCTCCTCGGAGCAGGCGGCGAGCCCGTCGACTTCCGCCGAACGGTCGCCTCGCACGGCGTCGCCGACCTGCCGCCCAACCGGATCGACGAGGAGGCCTGGACGCTCGAGCTGACGCTGTCGCTCCACGGCAAGGGGCCGAGAACGGTCCTCGTCTCGGAAGGGCGCACGGGCTACGCGAACATCCGGGTGCTCTCGGGCGGAGCCACCCCGGCCAGGCTTCGCTCAGCTGTCGCCCACGTGCTCCGGCTCGACGAGGACCTCAGCCCGTTCTACGAGGCCGCTGCGGCCGATCCCGAGCTCGCCTGGGTGACGACCGGCGCCGGCCGGATGATCCGCAGCCCGACAGTCTTCGAGGAGGTCGTGAAGACGATCTGCACGACCAACTGCACGTGGTCGGCGACCGTGCGCATGGTCAGCGCCCTCGTCCAGCACCTCGGCGAGCCGGCGCCCGGAGCCGCCGAGGGGCCGTTCGGCCGAGCGTTCCCGACACCCGAGGCGATGGCCGCCGCAGACGTCTCGTTCTACAAGGACGTTGCGCGCGCCGGTTACCGCGGGCAGTACCTCCAGTCGCTTGCGGCCTCGGTCGTCTCCGGCGACCTCGACCTCGAGGTACTCGGTCGCACGAGCGCGGAGGAGCTTCCGGACGACGAGGTCGCCGCGCAGCTCCTCGCGCTACCGGGAGTCGGCCCGTACGCGACGGCGCACATCATGATGCTGCTCGGCCGCTATTCCCGGCTCATCCTCGACTCGTGGACGCGGCCGAAATACCTGCGCGTCTCGGGCGCCAGGCAGGCAAAGGACACGACGATCGAGCGCCGCTTCCGCCGCTACGGCCCGTACGCGGGGCTCGCCTTCTGGCTCTACCTGACGCGGGACTGGGTTGCAGAAGGCGGCTCCGCCTAGCCCCCGCGAAGGCGCGAAGCGGGTCGCGCCGCTCGCTCCCGCATCCGGCAGCTTCGGCGTTGCCTACGGAGTCCTGGCCGTCACCGCCGGGATGGGCGTCCTGGCGCCGATCGTCATGTCGGCGACGACGTTCGCTGGCGCGGCGCAGTTCGCAGCCGCTTCCGTCATCCGCGACGGCGGCAGCGTGCTCGCTGCTGTCGGGGCGGCGGTGCTCCTGAACGCGCGCTACCTCGCGATCAGTGTCGCGATCGCGCCGGTCTTCCGGGGCTCCCGGCTCCGGCGCTTCTTCGAGTCGCAGCTGCTCGTCGACGAGTCGTGGGCGGTCTCCCAGGTCGGCGGCGGCCGCATCGACCGGCGCCTGCTGATCGGGGCTGGGCTCCTGCTCTTCCCGTGCTGGGTCGGCGGAACGGCGCTCGGGGTGTTCGGGGGCGACGTCCTCGGGAACCCCAAGCGGCTCGGGCTCGACGCCGCCTTTCCCGCGCTCTTCCTCGTCCTGCTGATCACGCTCACGGTCAGCCGGCGCGCGATCGTCGCGGCGTTTGCGGGCGGTCTGATCGCGCTCGTCCTGCTGCCGGTCGCGCCGGCAGGAGTGCCCGTGATCGCGGCGGGCGCCGTTTGCCTCGCCGGACTGAGGCGCCCATGAGCACGACCTGGCTCGTCGTCGCGCTCGTGGGTGCGTTCACGATTGCCTTCAAGGCCGCAGGCCCCGTCCTCCTGGGCGGCCGAGAGCTTCCCGCGCGCATGACGGCCGCGTTCGAGCTTCTCGCACCGTCGCTGCTGGCGGCGCTCGTCGTCACGCAAGCAGTCGGCGGCAAGCAGGCGATCGTCCTCGACGGGCGTCTCGTCGGCGTCGCAACGGCGATCGTGGCGGTCCGCCTACGCGCGCCGCTGATCGTGTCGATCGTCGCGGCGGCGGTCGCTACCGCGCTCGCGCGGGCGCTATTTAGCTGATCCGGCGGGCGTCGGGCACGACTGCTGCTCGCCTTCACAGCAGCCGAGTTTCAACCGGCACCTGGGACACTGCCACGTCCCATGTCGCCATTCCATCGGTGCTGCGCACCGCAAACAGGACTCGGTCGTCGTCAAGGCGCTGCTAATCTTCCTCGGCTAGGCGGCGTAGCTCAGTTGGTTAGAGCAGCGGAATCATAATCCGCGTGTCGGAGGTTCGAGTCCTCCCGCCGCTACCTCCCTACACTGAGGAACACGGATGGCGACCGGAGTCAGAGATAAAATCACGCTCGCCTGCACCGAGTGCAGACGACGCAACTACATGAGCTCGAAGTCGAAGCGGAACACGCCCGACCGCGTCGAGCTGAAGAAGTACTGCCGGTGGTGCGGTCGCCACACGGCCCATAGGGAGACGAGGTAATGGCGCGGAACACCCGGCAGCGACGGCGACAGCGCCGCCGCGCTCAGAACGGCGAGGAGAAGCAGAGCGTCAGCCAGCGGGCGCGCTCGCGCCAGCAGGCCGTGCGCCCGGCCGCGCAGGTGCCGAAGACCCAGACCGGCGCGCGCCGCATACCCGGCGGGGGCTTCCGCCGCTTCGTCGGCGAGTCCGTCGCCGAGCTGAAGAAGGTCGAGTGGCCCAGCCAGGCGCAGGTGATGCAGGGGACGGTCGTCGTCATCATCGCCTGCCTGATCGTCGGTGCCTACCTCTGGATCGCCGACCTCACGTTCAAGCCCTTCGTCCGCGACATCCTTCTGAAGTAGCCGTGTTCCGCTGGTTTGTGATCAATACGTACTCTGGGCACGAGAACAAGGTGAAGGCCAATCTCGAGCACCGGATCGTCTCGATGAACCAGGGCCCGCGGTTCCGCCGCGTCGTCGTGCCGACCGAGCAGGTGATCGAGACGAAGGACGGTCAGAAGGTGCAGACCGAGAAGCGCGTCCTCCCGGGCTACGTGCTCGTGAACATGGACCTGAACGACGACGCCTGGTCGGTCGTGAAGAACACGCCGGGGGTGACCGGGTTCGTCGGCGCGGGCAACACGCCGGTGCCGCTCTCCCAGCCCGAGGTCGACCGCATCCTGAAGACGGGCGCCGCGCTCACCGATCGGCAGCGCGCGCAGGTCGAGTTCTCCCTCGGCGAGTCGGTGAAGGTCACGAGCGGGCCGCTCTCCGACTTCGACGGCGAGATCGTCGACGTCAATCCGGACGCCCAGAAGCTGAAGGTGCTCGTCGACATCTTTGAGCGCCAGGTGCCGGTAGAACTTGGGTTCGACCAGGTGAAGAAGCTGGACTGATGGCGAAGAAAGTTCTCACACTCATCAAGCTCCAGATCCCGGGCGGGCAGGCGAACCCTGCGCCGCCGGTCGGCCCTGCGCTCGGCCAGCACGGGGTCAACATCATGGAGTTCTGCAAGGCGTTCAACGCTCAGACGCAGCAGGAGAACGGCCGCATCACGCCGGTCGAGATCACGGTCTACGAGGACCGTTCGTTCACCTTCATCACGAAGACCCCGCCGGCAGCAGTGTTGATCAAGGAGGTACTGCGGCTGGAGAAGGGCTCCGCCGAGCCGAACCGCGACAAGGTCGGCCGCCTCTCACGCGACCAGGTGCGCCAGATCGCCGAGGTCAAGATGCCCGACCTGAACGCGCGTGACGTCGAAGCCGCGATGAAGATCGTCGCCGGCACGGCTCGTTCGATGGGCGTGGAGACGGACCTGTGAGCCAGCACGGGAAGAACTACAAGAACGCTCGAGCGGCGATCGACCGTGAGGAGCTCTACTCGCCCGCACAGGCGATCCGGCTTCTCAAGAGCTTTGAAACCGCGAAGTTCGACGAGAGCATCGAGGCGCACTTCCACCTCGGGGTCGACGTCCGCCACGCCGAGCAGCAGCTTCGCGGGACCCTGATGCTCCCGCACGGCACCGGCCGTGAGTCGCGCGTCGCCGTCTTCGCCGAGGGCGACAAGGCGAAGGAGGCGGAAGAGGCGGGAGCGGACATCGTCGGCACTGCCGACCTCGGCAAGCAGATCGAGGAGGGCTTCGACGACTTCGACGTTGCGATCGCCACACCCGACCAGATGGGCGTTGTCGGCAAGCTCGGCCGCATCCTCGGCCCGCGCGGGAAGATGCCGAATCCGAAGACCGGCACGGTGACGATGGACGTCGGCAAGGCCGTTCGCGAGGCCAAGGCCGGCAAGCTCGAGTACCGCACCGACCGGGGCGCAAACGTCCACGTCATGATCGGCAAGAAGAGCTTCGACGAGCGCCAGCTCGCCGAGAACTACATGACGCTGATCGACGAGATCCTGCGCGCAAAGCCCGCGGCCGCGAAGGGCCGCTACATTCGTTCCGTTACGCTAACGAGCACGATGGGCCCGGGGATCCACGTCGATCCGGGCCGCACCAAGGGAATTCTCGAAGACCTGGAGGCAAAGCCCGAAGCAGTTTCAGCGTAAGAGCCCGTCGCCGAAGACAGTTGGCAGCCCGAAAGGGTGCAAGTCCAGCCGAGGTGCGGTCGAGTCGAAGGGGCATCCGCCTCTCTTTGACATGACCCGCCTGGGCGCGGGTCGATTCGTTTCGAGAGAGGTGAATGGATGCACAGATCTGACAAAGAACGCCTGGTTGCCGAGCTGACGGAGCGTCTGCGTGGCGCCGAGACGCTGATCGTCGCCGACTACCGGGGGTTGACCGTGACCGAGATCGGAGAGCTGCGCGGAAAGCTGCTCGAGCACGGCGCGAGCTTCTCCGTCGTCAAGAACACGCTCACGAAGCGCGCGGCCGAGGCGGCCGGGGTCACGGGTCTGCTCGCACTCCTCGACGGGCCGACCGCGATTGCGTTCCTCGATTCCGACGGCGACCCGGTCGCGGTCGCGAAAGCGCTCGAGGACGCCGCGACGAAGACCAAGGTGCTCGTCGTCCGCGGCGGTCTCCTCGAGGGAGCCGAGATCGGCACGGACGACGTCAAGCAGCTCGCGAAGCTGCCGCCGACCGACGTCCTGCGCGCCCAGCTCGTCGGCGCGCTCGCCGGATCGCTGACCGCCATCGTCGGGCTGTTCGCAGCTCCGATGCGCGACCTGGTCGGCGTGCTCGACGCGCGGATCCGCCAGCTCGAAGAGACGGGGGAGGGGGCTGAAGCTCCCGCCGAGGGGCCGCAAGCAGAGCCCGCCGCCGAGGCAGAGCAAGCGCCCGCCGACGAGCCGGCGGCCGAAGAACCAGCAGCCGAAGAACCGGCCGCCGAAGCAGAGCCCGAAGCCGCAGGACCCGACGCCGACACAGCCGCCGAAGAGACTTTGCAACAGTCTGTTGCAAAGTCTGAGGAGGGGGCCGCCGAGGTGGATGGGGCCGAAGAACCGGCGGCGGAGGAACCGGCTGAGGAAGTTTCCGCAGCCGAAGAGCCGGCCGCCGAGAAAGCCGCAGCGGAAGAGCCTGTAGCCGAAGAGCCGGCGGTCGAAGGACCAGTAGCCGAAGAGCCGGCAGCGGAAGAGCCGACGGCGGAAGAGCCGGCAGCAGAAGAAGCGGCAGCCGAAGAGCCGGTGGCCGACGAACCCCCAGCAGAAGAACCGGCAGCAGAAGAACCGGCAGCAGAAGAACCGGCAGCAGAAGAACCGCAGGAATCCCAGGAAGGAGAGGAGCAGTAGCAATGGCAAAGGCAGATACCGACAAGCTCGTCGAGTCGCTGGGCGGGATGACCGTCCTCGAGCTCGTCGACCTGAAGAACAAGCTCGAGGAGGAGTGGGGCGTGACCGCCGCCGCTCCGATGGCCATCGCCGCAGCCCCGGCGGGTGGCGACGGTGCGGCTGCCGAGGAGGAGAAGTCGGCGTTCGACGTCGTCCTCACGGCGGCGGGCGGCCAGAAGATCCAGGTGATCAAGGTCGTGCGGGCGATCACGGGCCTTGGCCTGAAGGAGGCCAAGGAGCTCGTGGACAGCGCCCCAAACGCGGTCAAGGAGGGCGTCGCGCAGGACGAGGCCGATCAGCTCAAGGCGCAGCTCGAAGAGGCAGGCGCCACCGTCGAGGTCAAGTAGCCCGGCCGCTAGATCTTCGGAGGCGCGTCGCCCTCGCGGCGCGCCTCGCGGCGCAGCAGGATCTGACGCAGGCGCTCCCCGCCTTCGCCCGGCGCCGGTGGAGGTCCCTCGACCCGTCCTTGCGCCGCGAGATCCGCCCACCCGCGTTCGGCGAGCTCACGTAGTCGGCGGATGTTCGGGCTGTTCTCCGCCTCGCGGCCGGCCTGGTCAGCGATCTCCTTCTTGCTCCTCTTCCTCTTCACCGTTCTCCTCGAGTAAGCGCCGGATGACGCGGACATCGGAGGCAATGTCGGCGACGTTGAACATCGTAGCCACGCACTCTTCGCGCGAAATCGGCGGTTCCGGTTCGGCTGGGCTCACGCGTAGATGCTCGCGCACCCGAGCCAGGCCCGCAAGATGGCCGAAACGGCACCGTCCGTTAGTAGCTGATGCTCAGATGAGCTGGCCCACGGCGGGACGCCTCTCGGTTTCCTGACGCGTCGCTCAGACCCCGTATGCGAGTGGCACAGTGCTGGGGCGCACGGGCCGCTCGCAGGAGGGGGCTGAGCGGCGCGAGGCTGTGCGCGGAGCCGGGCTCTGCCCGGCGGGAGCGCACAGCCGGTCAGGGAAGCGAGAGATGAACGAGCTTGCAAGTACGAGCCGCATTCACAGAACGCTTACATGGATTCAAGCGCGACTCAATAGGCCGGTAGACCCATTTCCCCCGACCGGGGGGCCTGTTTCCCCGTGGCAGCGCCGACACTGCTTCTGAACCCAAAATCACGGAGGCTCAACAGATGAAGTTTCGCATTCTCGTACTCGCGCTCGTCACCGCCCTCTTCGCAACGACCGTCGCGTTCGCACACAACTCCCCGAGCAAGGGCAAGCCTGTGACAAAGCCCGGCAAGCCCACCTCCGGCCCGAACTGCCGGCCGAGGGTCAAGGTCGTGCTCAAGGGCACGCTCGCCAACGACCCGGTCGCCGGCGACACGATGTTCATGCTGACCGTGACGAAGGCAAACCGGCACGGCCGCGCGTACGTCTCGGCCACCCAGCCGATCACCGTCAACGTCGACGTGAAGACGAAGGTCCGCCGCAAGGCACCTGACTCGGCACCGACGAAGACGCTCGACTCGCTGGCCATGGACGACGTCGTGAAGCTCGACGCGAAGGCCTGCAAGGCCGATCTCAAGAATGGCGGCACGCCGGACCTGACCGCCAGGCACGTCAAGGCGCATCCCGCGCCCGCACCACCTCCGCCGCCGGCCCCCTAGGGCTGCGGACATCTCCAGACGCTTCATTCGAGGGCCCGGTTCGCCGGGCCCTCGACGTAGCCCTGGACACACTCGCTACACTTCTCCTATCGCGACGTTTGCCGCCAAGTTAACCCTTGCGCAGCAACCGTCTCTTTCGCTATTCTGTTTGGTTCCGGTCGTAGGCCCGCACACCCGCACGCCGTAATACAAGGGAGGCTCCTCATTTGAGCAGCAGAATTGCTGCGCCCCGCGCGCGCAAGACTTTTTCGCGCCTGAAGCACGTACTAGAACTACCGAATCTGATCGACATCCAGAAGGCCTCGTTCAAGTGGTTCCTGGACGACGGTCTGCGCGAGACGATCGACGACATCTCGCCGATCGAGGATTACACAGGCACGCTGGCGATCGAATTCGCCGAGTACGAGTTCGGCGACCCCCAGTTCTCGATCCAGGAGTGTCGCGAGAAGGACCTGACCTATCAGGCCCCGCTCTCGATGACCGTCCGCTTCGTCAACAAGGAGACGGGCGAGATCCGCGAGCAGCGGGTCTTCATGGGCGATTTCCCGATGATGACCCAGTGGGGGACGTTCATCATCAACGGCACCGAGCGCGTCATCGTCACCCAGCTCGTCCGCAGCCCGGGCGCGTACCTGATGGAGCCCAAGGATGCGACGAAGCAGGTCTTCACGGCGAACCTGATGCCCTCGCGTGGCTCGTGGCTCGAGCTCGAGATCGACAAGAAGGGCGTCGTCTACGCGCGCATCGACCGGAAGCGGAAGCTGCCGATCACGACGCTGCTCCGCGCGCTCCCGGACGAGGACCCGACGACCGGCTTCAAGCTCGACACGAGCTCGAACGAGGCGATCCTGAAGCTGTTCAACAACTCGATCTACATCGTCAACACGATCGAGAAGGACCCGGCCACGCGCGAGGACGAGGCGCTGATCGAGGTCTTCAAGAAGCAGCGCCCCGGCGAGCCGCCGACCGTCGACAACGCGCGCAACCTCCTGAACTCGCTCTTCTTCGACCCCAAGCGCTACGACCTGACGAAGGTCGGCCGCTACAAGCTGAACCAGCGGCTCGAAGTCGACGTGCCCGAGGGCACCCGCGTCCTCACGACGCAGGACATCCTCGCCCTCGTCCAGCGACTCGTCGACCTGCCGACGAAGCTTGGCGTGCCCGAGGACTCGAAGGACTTCGCGGCCGAGGCGATCGGGCTCTCGCGTGATCCGATCCGCAGCGAGCTCGACGAGTACGAGCACTTCGGGAACCGGCGCCTGCGCACGGTCGGCGAGCTGATCCAGGAGGCGTTCCGCGTCGGGCTCTACCGCATGGAGCGGGTCGTCCGCGAGCGGATGACCACGGAGGACGTGGACACGATCACGCCGCAGACGATCATCAACATCCGGCCGGTCGTGGCCGCACTGAAGGAGTTCTTCGGCTCCTCGCAGCTCTCGCAGTTCATGGACCAGACGAACTCACTGGCGGGTCTCACGCACCGTCGGCGCCTCTCCGCGCTCGGCGCAGGCGGACTCACCCGCGAGCGCGCGCCGATCGAGGTGCGCGACGTGCATCCCACCCACTACGGGCGCATGTGCCCGATCGAGACCCCGGAAGGCCCGAACATCGGCCTCATCGGGTCGCTCGCCTCGATGGCGACCGTCTCCGAGTTCGGATTCATCCAGACGCCGTACCGGGTGGTCAAGAGCGGCCGCGTGACGGACGAGATCATCTACCTGGACGCGGCCGAGGAGGCGCAGTACACGATCGCGCAGGCCTCCGAGCCGGTCGACGACAAGACCGGCCGGTTCCTCCACGACCAGGTGCTCTGCCGCTCGAAGGAAGGCGAGGCCGTCACGGCCGAGCCGAAGGACATCCAGTACATGGACGTCGCGCCGGCGCAGATCGTGTCCGTCGGGACAGCGCTGATCCCGTTCCTCGAGCACAACGACGCGAACCGTGCGCTGATGGGCGCGAACATGCAGCGGCAGGCAGTGCCGCTGATGATCACGCAGGCGCCTCTCGTCGGCACTGGCCTCGAGTACCGCGCTGCGATCGACACCGGTGACGTTGTCCTCGCGCTCGAGGCGGGCCAGGTCATCGACGTGGACGCCGAGAAGATCGTCGTCGACACGAAGCACGGCAAGGACACCTACGACCTGACGAAGTTCATGCGCTCGAACCAGGGGACGCTGATCCACCAGAAGCCGATCGTTGAGCTCGGCGACCGCCTGAAGGTGGGCGACGTCCTCGCGGACGGCTCCTCGACCGACATGGGCGAGCTCGCGCTCGGCGCGAACCTGCTCGTCGCGTTCATGCCCTTCGAGGGCTACAACTTCGAGGACGCGATCGTCATCTCGGAGCGGCTCGTCAAGGAGGACGTCCTCTCCTCGATCCACATCCACGAGTACGAGATCGACGCGCGCACGACGAAGCTCGGCGACGAGGAGATCACCCGCGACATCCCGAACCGCTCGGAGGAGTCCCTCAAGGACCTCGACGAGCGCGGCGTCGTGCGCATCGGCGCCGAGGTCGGTTCGGGCGACCTGCTCGTCGGCAAGGTGACGCCGAAGGGCGAGACCGAGCTGACCGCCGAGGAGAAGCTGATCCGCGCGATCTTCAAGGAGAAGGCGCGCGAGGTCCGTGACACGTCGCTCAAGGTTCCCCACGGCGAGGGCGGCAAGGTGATCGACGTGAAGACGTTCTCGCGCGAGGCCGGCGACGACCTCTCACCGGGCGTGAACGAGCTCGTCCGCGTCTACGTGGCGAAGAAGCGCAAGATCGCCGAGGGCGACAAGCTCGCCGGCCGCCACGGCAACAAGGGTGTGATCTCCAAGATCGTCCCCGAGGAGGACATGCCCTACCTCGAGGACGGGCGACCGATCGACGTGATCCTCAACCCGCTCGGCGTGCCGAGCCGGATGAACATCGGCCAGATCCTCGAGACGCACCTCGGCTGGGCCGCCGCGCACGGCGTGTTCGCGGAGAACGGCGACGGCAACGGCGAGCCCACTCCGGTGGCAAGCCCCGTCTTCGACGGCGCGACCGAGAAGGACGTCGACGAGGCCCTGATCAAGTGGGCCGAGATGAATCCCGACTCGCCGATCGACATGTCCATCAACAAGGACAAGCGGCGCACCTCGGGCAAGGTCCGGCTCTACAACGGCAAGACAGGCGAGCCCTACGCGAACAAGATCACCGTCGGGCACATGTACATCCTCAAGCTGCTCCACCTGGTCGACGACAAGATCCACGCGCGCTCGACCGGCCCCTACTCGCTCGTCACGCAGCAGCCGCTGGGCGGCAAGGCCCAGTTCGGTGGGCAGCGCTTCGGCGAGATGGAGGTGTGGGCGCTCGAGGCCTACGGCGCCGCGTACACGCTCCAGGAGATGCTCACGATTAAGTCCGACGACACCGTCGGGCGCGTGAAGGCCTATGAGGCGATCGTCAAGGGCGAGAACATCGCCGAGCCGTCGATCCCGGAGTCCTTCAAGGTGCTCCTGAAGGAGATGCAGTCGCTCGCGCTCGACGTCGAGGTCATCTCGGAAGAGGGCAAGTCGGTCGAGGTTCGCGAGGAGGACGACGAGCTGCTGCGGGCGGCCGAGGAGCTCGGCATCGACCTCTCGCCGGGTTCGCTGCGCGCTGCGGCCAGGCCCGCGGACGCGCAGGAGACCGAGGAAGGACAGGAGCGCGTGGACGAGACCGGCGAGCTGATTCTGCCCGCCGACGAGACGCTGACCGACCTCGCTGAGGTCGAAGTCGCAGAAGAGCCCGCCGCAGAAACGACCGAAGAAAAGTAAGGGAGAGAACTTGATCGACATCAATGAGTTCGACGCGATCCGGATCGGCCTCGCGTCGTCGAAGCAGATTCGCGACTGGTCGTCCGGCGAGGTAACGAAGCCCGAGACGATCAACTACCGCACGCTCAAGCCCGAGCGCGACGGTCTCTTCTGCGAGCGCATCTTCGGTCCCACGAAGGACTGGGAGTGCTACTGCGGCAAGTACAAGCGCGTCCGCTACAAGGGCATCATCTGCGAACGCTGCGGGGTCGAGGTCACCCGCCAGAAGGTGCGCCGGGAGCGCATGGGCCACATCGACCTGGCCGCTCCGGTCTCGCACATCTGGTTCTTCAAGGGCGTCCCGAGCCGCATCGGCTACCTGCTCGACATCGCCCCGCGCGAGCTCGAGAAGGTCCTCTACTTCGCCGCCTCGATCGTGACCACGGTCGACGTGGCCAAGCGGAAGAAGGACCTGAACGACCTCGAGTCCAAGGTCGAGGCCGAGAAGGAGCGGATCGACGTCGACCGCGACGAGGCGCTCGCCGCGCTCGAGGACCGCCTGAAGCGCCGCCGCGAGTTCTTCACGAAGGGCAAGGAGCGGAACTTCGACGAGGACGACGAGTTCTGGACCCGCGGCCTCTCCAACTGGGCCGAGGAGCAGGGCATCCCGCCGCTCGAGGAAGCGCGGGAGCTCGTCTCCAAGCTCTTCGTCGAGGTTGCGAACAAGATCACGACTGAGGACTCGAAGAAGATCCGCGAGCTCGTCCGCAACTCCGCGATCCGCGACGACCGCCGGCTGACGCCGAAGGAGCTGGAGACGGTGGCGACCGTCGCGCTCCAGATCCGAGAGGCGCTGAAGGGGCTCTACAAGGAGCTCGCCAAGGCGACCGGGTCGAAGAAGGGCGCCGTCACGAAGCACATCAACCGCGTCATCGACGGGCTGCTCGTCAAGAAGGCGAAGACCCACGAGGACGACGTCGAGCTCGTGGCGTCGATCGACGAGAAGCAGCTCGAGAAGGCGCGTGACCTCGGCAAGGGCCTCCTGCGCGAGGTCCTGGAGCAGGCCGATCCGGCCGCGAGCGCGGACGACATCCGCGAGCTGACGAACGACCTGTGCCTGCGCACCGACGGCAAGATCCAGAAGGAAGACCTCGACGCGATCGTCCAGTGGTCGCTCAAGGTGCGCGAGATGTACCTCGACATCGAGTCGCGCCGGCAGGACGCGCGCGAGGCGGCCGAGGACTCGAAGCAGCGGCTGGCCGACACGTGGGACCTCTTCAAGGAGCTCGAGCCGAAGCAGATCATCGGCGACGAGCAGCTCTTCCGGGAGCTGAAGGACCGCTTCGGCTCGACGTACGGCTTCGACGTCTACTTCACGGGCGGCATGGGCGCGGAGGCGATCCGCGAGCTGCTCAAGGATCTCGGCCTCGACGCCGAGGCGGCGTCGCTCCGCGAGACGATCAAGACCTCGAAGGGCCAGAAGCAGCAGCGCGCGATCAAGCGGCTGAAGGTCGTGAACGCGTTCATCAAGTCCGAGAACCGTCCCGAGTGGATGGTCCTCGAGGCGATCCCGGTCATCCCGCCGGAGCTGCGCCCGATGGTGCAGCTGGACGGCGGCCGGTTCGCGACGAGCGACCTGAACGACCTCTACCGGCGCGTCATCAACCGGAACAACCGGCTGAAGCGACTGCTCGACCTGGGTGCGCCCGAGATCATCGTCAACAACGAGAAGCGGATGCTCCAGGAGGCCGTCGACGCACTGTTCGACAACGGGCGCCGTGGCCGCGCGGTCACCGGCCCGGGCAACCGGCCGCTGAAGTCGCTCTCCGACATGCTCAAGGGCAAGCAGGGCCGCTTCCGGCAGAACCTGCTCGGCAAGCGCGTGGACTACTCGGGCCGCTCGGTGATCGTCTCCGGGCCGTACCTGAAGCTCCACCAGTGCGGCCTGCCGAAGATCATGGCGCTCGAGCTCTTCAAGCCGTTCATCATGAGCCGGCTCGTCGACCGCAAGAGCGTGCAGAACATCAAGGCGGCGAAGAAGTACGTCGACTCGATGACGCCCGAGGTGTGGGACGTCCTCGAAGAGGTGATCGCCGAGCATCCGGTGCTCCTGAACCGCGCGCCGACGCTGCACAGGCTCGGCATCCAGGCGTTTGAGCCCGTGCTCGTCGAGGGCAAGGCGATCCAGGTCCACCCACTCGTCTGCCACGCGTTCAACGCCGACTTCGACGGCGATCAGATGGCCGTCCACCTTCCGCTCTCCGCGGAGGCTCAGGCCGAGGCGCGCCTGCTCATGCTGAGCTCGAACAACATCCTCTCGCCCGCGAACGGTCGCCCGCTGACCACGCCGGGGCAGGACATGGTCCTCGGCGGCTACTTCCTCACGTATTCGGAGGACGATCTGGAGAAGACGACCGTGGAGAAGCTGAAGCCGCGGCCCAAGCGCCTCCAGTCCGAGACGGAAGTGGAGATGGCGATCGACGCGAAGCAGATCACGCTCCAGCAGCCGATCGAGTACCGCTGGCACGGCGAGTTGATCCTCACCACGCCGGGGCGCGTCATCTTCAACTCTGAGGTCGAGCGCGCTCTGATGGAGTCATACGGCGAGGAGAAGAACGCCGAGCCGCCCGAGTTCATCAACCACACGCTCTCCAAGCGCGAGATGGACGACCTGATCTCGGCGCTCGCCGAGCGCTACGGCGCTCACGGGATGGGCGGCGTGCTCGACACGATCAAGACGCTCGGGTTCAAGTACGCGACCGAGGGCGGGATCACGATCTCGAAGAACGACATCGTCGTGCCCCCCGAAAAGGGCGAGATCCTCGCGCGCTACGAAGCGCGGGTCGTCCTGGTCGAGGAGCAGTACGAGCGCGGCCTGATCACGGAGGAGGAGCGTCACGAGCAGATCGTGAACATCTGGACGGAGGCGACCGACGAGGTCGGCGACGCCATGCAGAAGACGCTCTTCAAGCTGAACCCGATCTACATGATGGCCAACTCGGGAGCCCGTGGATCCTTCAAGCAGATCCGCCAGCTGGCCGGTATGCGCGGCCTGATGGCGAATCCGAAGGGCGAGATCATCGAGCGCCCGATCCAGGCCAACTTCATGGAGGGCCTGTCGGTGCTCGAGTACTTCATCTCGACCCACGGCGCCCGCAAGGGGCTCGCCGACACCGCGCTCCGCACGGCCGACTCCGGGTACCTGACGCGGCGTCTCGTCGACGTCGCCCAGGACGTGATCATCCGCGAGGACAACTGCAAGACGAAGGACTACATCGACGTGCCGCTGCTCGTCCCGGAGGGCCCGAACAAGAGCCTGCTCGGCCGCACGCTGGCCGGCGAGGTGATGAAGCCGCTCTCGAGCGGGAAGCCGGGCAAGACGAAGCTCGCTGACAAGGGCACGATCGTGACCGCGCCGATGCTCGACGAGATCATCGCGGAGTTCGGCGAGCTGGCCCAGGAGTCCACGTTGCCCGTACGCTCGGTGCTCAAGTGCCACAGCGAGTACGGCGTGTGCCGGCAGTGCTACGGGATCTTCCTCGCCACCGGAAAGATCTGCGACATCGGCGACGCGGTCGGCATCATCGCCGCCCAGTCGATCGGCGAGCCGGGCACCCAGCTCACCATGCGGACCTTCCACACGGGAGGTGTCGCGGGCGCGGACATCACGCACGGTCTGCCCCGTGTCGTCGAGATCTTCGAGGCTCGAAACCCGAAGGGCGCGGCGAAGCTCGCCGAGGTCTCCGGGCTCGTCGACATCGAGCAGACCGACCGCGGCGTCAAGGTGACGATCGTCCCCGACGAGAAGGGCGCCGAGGGCGAGGAGCTGGAGCCGATCGCCTACGCGCTGCCGCGGAGAACCCGCCTCCTCGTCACGAAGGGGCAGCACGTGGAGCCCGGCGACCCGCTCCACGAGGGCTCTCGCTCGCCGACCGAGCTGCTCGAGCTGCACGCGAAGGCCGGCAAGGGCTCGACGCCGACGGAGCTCTATCTCGTGCAAGAGGTCCTGCGGGTCTACAAGTCACAGGGCGTCGACATCCACGACAAGCACATCGAGCTCATCGTCCGGCAGATGATGAAGAAGGTGCGCGTCGAGAACGCGGGCGACACCGAGCTTCTGCCCGGCCAGCTCGTCGACAAGATGGTGCTCGAGAAGGAGAACGCGCGGGTCAAGAAGGAGAAGAAGGGCGAGCAGGCGACCTTCGAGCCGCTGATTCTCGGCATCACGAAGGCCTCGCTGGCCACGGAGTCCTTCCTCTCGGCTGCGTCCTTCCAGGAGACGACCAAGGTGCTGACCGACGCCTCGATCGAGGGCAAGGTCGACAACCTGCTCGGCCTGAAGGAGAACGTCATCATCGGCAAGCTGATCCCGGCGGCGACCGGCCTCAAGCAGTACCGGAACGTCGAGATCGGCCCCTCGGAGAAGGTGCCGAAGGAGACCTACGAGCGGGCCGAGCTGCTGCGCGCGCTCGAGGAGATCGGCACCGGCGACGGCGAGGGCCTTAGCCTCCAGGAGCTCGGCATCGACTTCGGCGGCCAGCCGGAGACAAACGGCGGCGACGGCGACGGCAAGCCACGCGACGCCATCGAGGCCGAAGAGGTGCCGGAAGTCGATTCGCCCTTAGACGGCGAGTAGCCGCAGGCAGAATCCGTTTGGCACGAAGGCGGCACAAGATGTGCCGCCTTCGCCGTTCTGGCGCGCCGAAGATGTCTGAATCCGTTGGGAGAGCGTCTCCAACAAAAGCCGCCGGAGCCGGGCTTTGCCCGGCGGGAGGCTCACTCCCACCACAGGGCGAGCCCGTTGACCTGCCGTTCCTCGCGAGTTGTGCTCTTAGTCGGGCAAAGTGCGGAGCACTTTGCCCGAGTCCCGGGCCTGTGGCCCGGGACCTCTAGCCGGCGGAGTGCAGGTTCGGAGGATCTTCGGGCGCAGGCGCGATGTTCGGCGGCATGTTCGAGGGCGGCTGCGGGTGGAGCAGGCTCGCTGCGACGACCTGGCTCTTGCCGCGCTCCTTCGCGCCGTAGAGCGCGTGATCTGCACGCTGGAAGAACGCGATCGCGTCGTCGTCGGGCTGAAGGTCCGCGACTCCGGCCGAGATCGTGAGCGGGCCGGCCTGTCCGACGGGGCGGGTCGAAACGGCCTTCTGCAACCTCGCGTAGAGCTGGTCCGCATCTGACAGCACGGACTCGGGGAGGATGACCGCGAACTCGTCGCCGCCCACACGGCAGGCGATGTCGGCACTGCGGACGACCTCGCGGACGCGCTCGGCGGCTTCGGCCAGGACGCCGTCCCCGGAGAGATGGCCGATCCGGTCGTTGATCGCCTTGAAGTCGTCGAGGTCGAAGATGATGAGCGCGAGGTTGCGGTCGTAGCGATGCGCGCGGGCGACCTCTCGGGCGAGCGTCTCGTGGAAGTAGCGCCTGTTGTGGAGGCTCGTCAGCGCGTCGAGGTCTGCGAGCTGGCGCGCCTCGCGGAAGCGGCGTGCATTCTCGATCGCCGGCCCGGCCCGCATCGCGAGCTCCTCGAGCTCGCCCACCTGCTCCTCGCTGAAGGTCAGAGCGGCCGCGCGGGTGAAGATCGTCACGAAGCCGAGCGGCGCCGCCTCGCCCGGGAGCGGCACCGCGACCCCGGCTCGGATCGCGTCGGCGTCCGCGGCGACCTGCTCGGCGCTGTAGTCGTACGACATCGTGATCACGCGTGCTTCTCGCCCGTCGAGCGGGCCGGACACCGACTGGCGCTCGGCCTCCTCGGCCGAGAGGCCGAGACTGGCGACGATCGGCTGGCCTCCGGGCTGCGACGCCAGTGAGATGAGAGCCGCGTCGACGCCGTCGATCGAGCCGGCGGCGTCGAGCACACGCGTGAGCACCTCGTCGAGGTCGATCGAGCCGGCGAGCTCGCCGAGCAGTCGGGTGCGCTGGCCTTCGAGCTGGGAGACCTCGAGGGCGCCGGTCAGCTCGCGCACCATGTCGTCCATGCGCGACTCGAGATCGCGCACGACCTTGGTGAGCCGCTCATCGGGCTCCGGCGAGCGGTGGACGATCCACTGGAAGAGCAGCGTCACGACCAGCGTTGCCAACGCCGCGCCGACCGCCGCGAGGGCGATGATCATCGCCGCTCCCTCACGCTGTAACTCCTCTCATGTGGTTTCCCCAGTGCTGCTAGCCCCGGGGCGGCCGGGCCTGGAACTCACTGTAATCGCGTTTCTGACGCTTGACCATAGGGAAAGCCGGTGAAATTTCCCTGTAGACGCGCGGTTTTGCGGCAGGGAACCGGTTTTCGCTACCATTGCTTGCTCGGTTGGCAGGCGCCGCCTGCCGACCTTTGTTGTGTCAGAACCTAACTCCGGGAGCAGATGCCGACCGTCAACCAACTGGTTCGAAAAGGCCGCCGCGCGCCGAAGGGCAAGACCAAGCGCCCGGCCCTCACAGGCGCCCCGCAGAAGCGGGGGGTCTGCACTCGCGTGTTCACGCATACGCCAAAGAAGCCGAACTCGGCGTTGCGCAAGGTCGCACGCGTCCGGCTGACGAACGGCTTCGAGGTCACGACCTACATCCCCGGCGAGGGGCACAACCTCCAGGAGCACTCGGTCGTGCTCATCCGAGGCGGCCGTGTCCGCGACCTGCCGGGCGTGCGCTACAAGGTGATCCGAGCCGCGCTCGACACCGCCGGCGTCCCGGACCGCAAGCAGGGCCGCTCCAAGTACGGAGCCAAAAAGTCGTAGTGCCACGCCGTGCCGAAATCCAGGTTCGCGAAGCTGTCCCGGACCCCGTCTACAACTCGCAGCTCGTCACCCAGGTGATCAACAAGGTGATGACGCGCGGAAAGCGCTCGACCGCCGAGCAGATCGTCTACGACGCCCTGGACCGCGTGGGCTCGAAAACGAACAAGCCCCCGGTCGAGGTGCTCGAGCAGGCCGTGAAGACGGTGACGCCGGTGCTCGAGGTTCGCCCTCGACGTGTCGGCGGCGCCCAGTACCAGGTGCCCGTCGAGGTGCCGATGCGGCGTGCCCGCACGCTGGCCGTGCGCTGGCTCGTCACGTTCGCCCGCCAGCGGCGCGAGAAGCACATGGACGAGAAGCTCGCCGGCGAGATCCTCGACGCGCTCGAGCAGCAGGGCGGAGCCTTCAAGCGCAAGGACGACCTCTACCGAATGGCGCAGGCCAACAAGGCCTTCGCGCACTACCGCTGGTAATGGCCGCCGAAGCAACGAAAGCGCCGCCGGCGCTCGAGAACGTCCGGAACATCGGGATCATGGCCCACATCGACGCGGGCAAGACGACGACGACCGAGCGGATCCTCTACTACACGGGCCGCACCCACAAGATGGGCGAGGTCCACGAGGGTGCCGCCGTCATGGACTGGATGGAGCAGGAGCAGGAGCGTGGCATCACGATCACGTCGGCTGCGACAACGGCGTTCTGGCGAGAGTTTCGCATCAACATTATCGATACGCCCGGGCACGTGGACTTTACGATGGAAGTCGAGCGCAGCCTGCGCGTGCTCGACGGCGCGATCGCGGTCTTCGACGCCGTCGCGGGCGTCGAGCCGCAGTCGGAGACCGTTTGGCGCCAGGCCGACCACTACAAGGTTCCGCGCATCGCCTTCATCAACAAGATGGATCGCACGGGCGCCGATTTCTTCGCCTCCGTGCAGTCGATGGTCGATCGCCTCGGCACGCGGGCGGTGCCGATCCACCTGCCGATCGGCGGCGAGGAGCACTTCCGCGGCGTCGTCGACCTCATCGAGATGCGCTCGCTGACCTGGGCGGATGACCTCGGGGAGAAGGTCGACATCGGCGAGATCCCGGCGGAGCTGACCGAGCAGGCGCAGGAGTACCACCACCAGTTGATCGACGCGGTCGCCGATCACGACGACGAGCTGATGGAGGCCTATCTCGAGGACGAGAGCGTGGTCACGTCGGAGATGTTGAAGCGGGCACTGCGCGCCGCGACCCTCGACAACACGGTCACGCCCGTGTTGGCCGGCTCAGCCTTCAAGAACAAGGGCGTTCAGCCGCTGCTCGACGCCGTCATCGATTACCTGCCGAGCCCGCTCGACGTGCCGCCGATGCACGGCGTCGACCCGCGCACCGAGCACGAGCTCTCGCGGCGCCCGGCGCTCGACGAGCCGTTCAGCTCGCTCGCCTTCAAGGTCATGTCCGACCCGTTCGTCGGCCGCCTGACGTACATCCGCGTCTACTCCGGCCAGGTGAAGGCGGGCGACAAGGTGCTGAACACCACCACCGGCAAGACCGAGCGGATTGGCCGCATCCTCCAGATGCACGCGAACTCACGCGAGGAGCGCGAGGACATCGGAGCGGGGGAGATCGCCGCCATCGTCGGCCTCAAGAACACGTCGACCGGCGATACGCTCGCGATCGACACGGCGCCGATCCGGCTGGAGACGATGGACTTCCCGGAGCCCGTGATCTCGGTCGCGATCGAGCCGAAGACGAAGGGCGACCAGGACAAGCTCGGCGCAGGCCTCCAGCGGCTGACCGACGAGGATCCGACCTTCCGCGTCCGCACGGACGACGAGACGGGGCAGACGATCATCTCGGGCATGGGCGAGTTGCACCTCGAGATCATCGTCGACCGCCTGATGCGCGAGTTCAGCGTCGATGCGAACGTCGGCCGCCCGCAGGTCGCCTACCGCGAGACGATCTCGAAGCCCGTCGAGAAGGTCGAAGGCAAGTTCGTGCGCCAGACCGGCGGCCGCGGCCAGTACGGCCATGTCGTGATCAACCTGGAGCCGACCGAGCCGGGCGAGGGCTACGAGTTCCTCGACAAGATCGTCGGCGGCAAGGTTCCCCGCGAGTTCATCGGGCCGGTCGACCTCGGCATCCAGGAGGCGATGGAGTCCGGGATCCTGGCCGGCTACCCGGTCGTGGACATCCGCGTGTACCTCGTGGACGGCTCGTACCACGACGTCGACTCGAGCGAGATCGCGTTCAAGGTCGCCGGCTCGATGGCGTTCAAGAACGCGATGCAACGGGCGAAGCCGAAGCTACTGGAGCCGGTCATGGCCGTCGAGGTCGTGACCCCGGAGGACTACCTCGGCGACGTGATGGGAGACCTGAACTCACGCCGCGGCCACATCGAGCATCTCGAGCCGCGCGGGAACGCGCAGGTCATTCGGGCTCGCGTCCCGCTCGCAACCATGTTTGGCTACGCAACCGACCTGCGTTCGACGACGCAGGGCCGGGCCACGTTCACCATGCAATTCGATCGCTACGAGGAAGTCCCTCAGTCGATCGCCGGCGAGATCGTCGACGCCGAAAGCAGCTAGGAAAGGAACCGGAGGAGGAACATGGGCAAGGAGAAGTTCGAGCGCACCAAGCCGCATCTGAACGTCGGCACCATCGGTCACATCGACCATGGCAAGACGACGCTGACCGCGGCGATCACGTCGGTCCTCGCCGAGAAGGGCGGCAACACCGCCGTCCGCAGCTTCGAGTCGATCGACAACGCGCCGGAGGAGAAGGCGCGCGGCATCACGATCAACACGTCGCACGTCGAGTACGAGACGGAAAACCGTCACTACGCGCACGTCGACTGCCCGGGCCACGCCGACTACATCAAGAACATGATCACGGGGGCCGCCCAGATGGACGGCGCGATCCTCGTCGTCTCGGCTGCGGACGGCCCGATGCCGCAGACGCGCGAGCACATCCTGCTCGCCCGCCAGGTCGAGGTGCCGTTCATCGTCGTCTTCCTGAACAAGGCGGACATGGTGGACGACCCCGAGCTGCTCGAGCTCGTCGAGATGGAAGTGCGCGAGCTGCTCTCGAAGTACGAGTTCCCGGGCGACGACATTCCGATCGTCACCGGCTCGGCGCTGAAGGCGCTCGAGGGCGACGAGGAGCAGAAGGCCAAGATCCTCGAGCTGATGGAGGCCGTCGACAGCTACATCCCGGAGCCCACGCGCGACATCGACAAGCCGTTCCTGATGCCGATCGAGGACGTCTTCACGATCACGGGCCGCGGGACGGTCGTCACCGGCCGCATCGAGCAGGGCAAGATCGAGTCGGGCAACGAGGTCGAGATCATCGGCATCCATCCGAAGATCGAGAAGACCGTCGTCACCGGCCTCGAGATGTTCAACAAGACGCTCGACTACGCACAGGCCGGCGACAACGCTGGTGCTCTCCTGCGCGGTACGAAGCGCGAGGAGATCGAGCGCGGCCAGGTTCTGGCCAAGCCGGGCTCGATCACGCCGCACACGCACTTCAACGCCGAGGTCTACGTCCTCTCGAAGGACGAGGGCGGCCGCCATACGCCGTTCTTCAACGGCTACCGGCCGCAGTTCTACTTTCGCACGACCGACGTGACCGGCTCGATCGCGCTCCCGGACGGCCAGGAGATGGTCATGCCGGGCGACAACACGAACATGGTGATCGAGCTGATCCAGCCGATCGCGATGGACCAGGGCCTCCGCTTCGCGGTCCGCGAGGGCGGCCGCACGGTGGGTGCCGGAGTCGTCACGGAAATCAAGCAGTAAAACGCTACGCGTCCATGGATCATGAAATGCCCACCAAAGAAGAGACAGGAGTCCTGAAGTAGTGGCTCAGCAGAAAATCCGCATCCGTTTGAAGGGGTACGACCACCAGCAGCTCGACCGGTCGGCCCAGTCGATCGTCGACACCGCTCAGCGCAGCGGGGCGACGATCACTGGTCCCGTCCCGTTGCCGACGGAGCGGAACATCTACTGCGTCATCCGCAGCCCGTTCAAGGACAAGGACTCGCGCGAGCACTTCGAGGTGCGGACGCACAAGCGGCTGATCGACATCCACAGCCCCACGCCGAAGACGATCGACCAGCTGATGCGGCTCGATCTCCCGGCCGGGGTCGACATCGAGATCAAGCTCTGATGAAAGGCATCGTCGGGAAAAAGCTGGGCATGACGCAGATCTTCGACCCCGAGAGCGGCCAGGTGACGGCCGTGACCGTGATCGAGGCCGGCCCATGCCCGGTCGTCCAGCTGAAGACCGAGGAGACCGACGGCTACGAGGCGGTCCAGCTCGCGTTCGACGAGGTTCCGGAGCGAAAGGTGACGAAGGCGCGTATGGGGCATCTGAAGAAGACCGAGACGGCTCCGCATCGCCATCTCGTCGAGTTCCGCGGCACGAGTGAGGCCGTGCTCGGCGAGCCGGTGACGGTCGAGGTGTTCGAGCCGGGCGACACGATCAAGGTGACCGGGATCTCGATCGGCAAGGGCTTCGCAGGGACGATCAAGCGCCACAACTTCCAGCGCGGCCCCAAGAGCCACGGCTCGCACAACATCCGCAAGCCGGGCTCGATCGGCTCCTCGGCAACGCCCTCGCGCGTGTTCAAGGGCATGCGCATGGCCGGCCGTCTCGGCGGCAAGCGACGGACGCAGGTCGGTCTCACCGTCCATTCGGTCGACACCGAGCAGAACCTGCTCCTCGTCAAGGGAGCGGTGCCGGGCCCGAAGAACGGCGTCGTCCAGGTCAGGGAGGAGAAGCGTGGCCGTTCCTAAGGCTGCATTTCTAGACGGCGCGGGCAAGAGCTCGAAGGAGCTCTCGCTCGAGGCCGGCGTGTTCGGCGTCGAGGTCAAGCCGCATCTCCTGCACGAGGCCGTGCGCGCCGAGCTGAACGCCCGCCGGGCCGGGACCCAGTCGGCGAAGAGCCGCGGGCTCGTCGCTGGCGGACGCGCCAAGCCGTGGCGCCAGAAGGGCACCGGCCGGGCCCGCGCGGGGACGATTCGCGCGCCCCAGTTCACGGGCGGGGGTGCCGCCTTCCCGCCGACGCCGCGCAGCTACGAGGTCAAGGTGAACAAGAAGGCGTACCGCTCGGCTCTGCGGGGCGCGCTCAGCGCCCACGCGGGCGACGGCACGCTGGCGGTCGTCGACGGCTCCGCTTTCGACGAGCCCTCGACGAAGAAGGCCGTCTCCTTCCTCGAGGCCTGGGGCAAGGAGCGCCCGCTGGTGCTCGTTGCGAACGCCGACGAGGCAGCGCTCGTGAAGTCGTTCCGTAACGTCGAGCGGGTGGTCATCGTGCCGCCGTCGGAGCTCGAGGTCGCGGCCATCCTCTGGGCCCGCTCGCTGCTCGTCAGCGAGGGCGCTCTCGAGTCGGTTCAGAAGCGAGCCGGGTCATGAGCCTGCATCCAAACGAAGTGCTGCTCGCGCCCGTGGTCTCGGAGAAGAGCTACAGCCTGATCGAGGACCGGAAGTACTCGTTCAAGGTGCACAGGGACGCGCACAAGACGCAGGTCCGGCAAGCCGTGGAGCAGCTCTTCGGCGTCAAGGTGCTCGCTGTGAACATCGTCCAGGTTCCGTCGAAGCCGAAGATGCGCAACTACAAGAAGGGTAGGCGCCCGGGCTGGAAGAAGGCGATCGTCCAGCTCAAAGAGGGCGACTCCATTGAGATCTTCGAGGGGGCACAAGTCTGATGGCGCTGCGCAAGTTCAAGCCGACCTCACCCGGTCGCCGCTTCATGACCGTCTCCAAGTTCGAGGAGATCACGCGCTCGAAGCCCGAGAAAAGCCTCACGGGCAAGGTGAAGAAGACCGGCGGACGCAACAACAACGGCCGCATCACCACTCGCCACAAGGGTGGGGGGCACAAGCGCCGCTTCCGCGACATCGACTTCAAGCGCACGAAGGACGGAGTGCCGGCGAAGGTCGCCGCGATCGAGTACGACCCGAACCGCTCGGCGAACATCGCGCTGCTGCACTACGCCGACGGCGCGAAGGCGTACATCCTCGCGCCGGCGCGCTTGCAGGTCGGTGCGACTGTTGAGTCCGGCCCCGGCGCGGACATCAAGCCGGGCAACGCGCTGCCGCTCGAGAACATCCCGACCGGCACGCTCGTGCACAACGTCGAGCTCAAGCCCGGCCGGGGCGGCCAGATGGCCCGTAGCGCCGGCGCAGGCATTCAGCTCGTCGCGAAGGACGAGGGCTACGGCGTCCTGCGTCTTCCCTCCGGTGAGCTCCGCCGCGTCGCGCTCACGTGCCGCGCGACGATCGGCCAGGTCGGGAACGCCGACCACGAGAACATCACGGGCGGGAAGGCCGGCCGCAGCCGCTGGCGCGGCAAGCGCCCGACAGTCCGCGGCTCGGCCATGAACCCGGTCGACCACCCGCACGGCGGCGGCGAGGGCAAGTCGAAAGGCGGCCGCCATCCGGTCACTCCGTGGGGCGTGCCGACCCTGGGCAAGCGCACGCGCAGCAAGCACAAGGATTCCGACCGCCTGATCGTCCGCGGCAGAAGGAGAGGCAAAGACAAGCGATGAGCAGGTCGTCGAAGAAGGGGCCTTTCGTCGAGGAGCGGCTCTTCAACCGCATCGAGGCCATGAACGCCTCGGGGTCGAAGAACATGATCAAGACCTGGTCGCGGTCCTCGACCGTCTTCCCGGAGATGGTCGGGCACACGATCGCGGTCCACGACGGGCGCAAGCACGTCCCGGTCTTCCTCACCGAGCAGATGGTCGGCCACAAGCTCGGCGAGTTCGCGCCGACGAGGACCTTTCGCGCCCACTCGGGCGACCGCAAGGTGGAGGTGAAGCGCACCACGTGAGCACGCGAGAGACCCAAGAAGTGCGCGCAGCCGCCAACTGGCTGCGGGTCTCCCCGCGGAAGGCACGGCTCGTCGTCGAGCACATCCGCGGGCGGACCGTGCCCGAGGCGCGGACCGTGCTCGCTTTCACCGATCGCGCAGCTGCCCGTGAGGTCGAGAAGCTGCTTCGCTCTGCTGTCTCGAACGCGGAAGCGAATCACGGCCTGATTGGCGACGACCTCGTCGTCAAGGCCGCCTACGTGGACGTGGGCCCGGTGATCAAGCGTTGGCGCGCCCGTGCGCGCGGACGCTCGGTCCAGATCCGCAGGCGCACGTGTCACGTCACGATCAAACTCGTCCCGGGCGTGTCGGCGACGGTCACGCGCGCGGCCCCGCCTGCTACCGAGGAGAAGCCGAAGCGCACGCCGCGCCGCAAGGCCGCTCCGAAGGCCAAGGCCGAGACCAAAGCTGCCGAGCCGAAGGCCGAGGCGAAGCCGAAAGCCAAGCCGAAGGCAACGCCCACGAAGAAGAAAGCACCTGCCAAGAAGAAAGCGAGCGACAGCTAATGGGCCAAAAAGTCCACCCCGGCGGGATGCGCATCGGCGTCATCCACGACTGGAAGTCGAACTGGTACACGGGCACGAAGGAGTTCCCGGCGGCCCTGCTCGAAGACATCAAGATCCGCGAGCACATCTACAACAAGCTCTCGCACGCGGGACTCTCCGACGTCCTGATCCGCAAGGACAAGCAGCGGATCACGATCGACATCTACACGGCTCGCCCCGGAATCGTGATCGGGAAGTCCGGTGCCGAGGTGGACGCGCTCCGCAAAGAGATCCACGGCATGACCCATAAGAACGTGCACATCAACATCAACGAGATCAAGCGCCCCGAGCTCGACGCGAAGCTCGTCGCCCAGTCGATCGCCGAGCAGCTCCAGAACCGTGTCAGCTTCCGGCGCGCGATGAAGCGCTCGCTCGCCTCTGCGATGCGCTCCGGTGCGCACGGTGTGAAGGTGCAGTGCGGCGGCCGGCTCGGCGGGACGGAGATGAGCCGCTCGGAGCACTACTCCGAGGGCCGCGTGCCGTTGCACACGATCCGCGCCGACATCGACTACGGCTTCGTCGAGGCGAAGACGACCTTCGGCCGCATCGGCGTCAAGGTCTGGATCAACAAGGGCGAGATCATGCCCGCGGGCTTCGAGAGCGTCGCCCAGCAGAAGGAGACGCGCCTCGGCGACCAGGACACCGCGCGCCGCCTCGGCGGCCGCACGGAGGGCCTGTCAGCGTCCCGCGAGAGCGGCCGCACCAGGGCGGCCGACCGCGAGGGCCTCGGTCCGGTGCAGAAGCGGCGGCCCAAGCGAGGCGCCCGCCGGCGTCCTCGCACCGAAGGGGAGTCGACCCCGAGGGAAGAGCCGGGTGCGGCCGAGTCGACGGTCGCCTCGACGGTCGAGCAGGCACCGGTGACCGACGCCCAGCCGGCCGAGGTCGAAGCGAAGGTCGAGGAGACGGCACAGGCGCCGGTCGTCGACAGCGCACCCGCGGAGGCGGCCGAAGCTCCGCCGGAGTCGGGAGACTCCCCCGCTGAGGCGCCGACTGCAGCAGCGGCCGAGAAGAAACCCAGGAAGAGGAAGACCAAGAAGGACGAGGAGGCGAGCTAAGTGCCCCTCCCAGCAACACTTGTCGGCTTCTGGCCCGCGATCACGCGGCGCCAGAGCCCACCCTCGCTCTTGTCAAGGCTACGAGCCTTGCCCGCGAGCGAGTGCGGCCTCTGGCTTGGTGCTCGCGACCCAGAAGCTCAACAGCGTCACTGGAAGGGGCACTGATGCTGCTTCCCAAGAAGACGAAGTACCGCAAGCAGCAGCGCGGCCGCCGGAGAGGCATCTCGAAGGGTCAGACGCACGTCCAGTTCGGCGACTACGGGCTGAAGGCGATGGAAGCGGCCTGGGTGACGAACCGTCAGATCGAGGCGGCCCGGATCGCGATGACCCGAAAGATCAAGCGCGGCGGAAAGGTCTGGATCAACGTCTTCCCGGACAAGCCGGTCAGCGAGAAGCCGGCCGAGACGCGCATGGGCTCGGGCAAGGGCGCACCGGAGCACTGGGTCGCAGTCATCAAGCCGGGCCGCGTCATGTTCGAGCTGTCCGGCGTGCCCGAAGACCTCGCGAAGGAAGCCCTGCGCCTGGCCGGGAGCAAGCTGCCCATTCAGACGAAGTTCGTGAAACGGGAGGCGGATCTCTTTGCGAGCTAGCGAGTTGCGAGAGATGAGCGACGACCAGCTGGACGACGCGCTCGCCGAGCGCCGCCAGGAGCTGTTCAACCTGCGATTCCAGTCGGCGACCGGCGCGCTCGACAACGCCGCGCGCCTCAAGCTCGCCAAGCGCGAGATCGCCCGGATCTTGACCGTACGAAACGAGCGCGAGCTCGCGAAGGAGACGACCTAACCCGTGGCAAAGAAAGACGAAGAGATCAAGGCGGAGGAGACCACGGCCGAGGAGACTCCGGTCGAGGAGACTCCGGTCGAGGAGACCCCTGTCGTGGAAGAGCCGGTGACCGAGGAAGCTCCCGCCGAGGAGCCCGTCGCTGAGGAAGCTGCAGCCGAGGAGCCTGTCGCCGAGGAGCCTGTCGCCGAGGAGCCTGCCGCCGAGGAGCCTGCCGCCGAGGAGCCCGTCGCTGAGGAAGCTCCAGCCGAGGAGCCTGTCGCCGAGGAGCCCGTGGCCGAAGAGGCTCCAGCCGAGGAGCCCGCGGCCGAAGAGGCGACTCCCGAGGAGGCTCCTGCCGAGGAAGCTCCGGCAGCAGAGGCCGAGGCAGCTCCTGCGCCAGCGGCGCCTGAGGCTCCGCCGGCCGAGGCCGCGGCACCTCCGAGCAAGCCGAAGCGCAAGCCGCGAAGCCTCCGCAGGCAGCGCCCGAAGACCAAGCGAGAGCAGGTCGAGGGCCGCAAGCCCATCACGCGGCTCCCGAAGCCCGAGCACGACCGCGGCCGGCGCGTGGAGCGCCGCGGCATCGTCGTCTCGAGCGCAATGGACAAGACGATCGTCGTGCGCGTCGACACGGTGAAGGCGCACCCCCGCTACAAGAAGGTCGTGCGCCGCTCCGCGAAGTTCCATGCGCATGACGAGCAGAACGCCGCCAACGTCGGCGACGTCGTCCTCATCGTCGAGACCCGGCCGCTCTCGAAGACGAAGAACTGGCGCCTGGCCCAGGTGCTCGAGGTCGCCAAGTGACCCTCCCGGCAACAGTTAGTGCGCCTCTGGAACGCGATCCGCGGCGCATTTCGGCGTCCTCAGTCGCCCCCGTACTTACGAGTACGGGGACTCCCTGCGTCCTTGAACTGCTTGCGCCTCGCGCCCCAGAGACGCGAAACCGTCACCGGGAGGGTCACACGTGATCCAGCAGGAATCCCGACTCAGGGTGGCCGACAACACGGGAGCCCGTGAGATCCTCTGCATCCGCGTGCTCGGAGGCTCGCATCGCCGCTATGCGCGGGTCGGTGACGTCATCGTCGGCACCGTCAAGACCGCGACCCCGCAGGGCGCGATCAAGAAGGGCGAAGTCGTGCAGGCGGTCGTCGTCCGCACGAAGAAGCCCTACGGCCGCGACGACGGCACGATGATCGCGTTCGACGAGAACGCCGCCGTGATCATCGACCCCGCGCGCAACCCCCGCGGCACGCGCATCTTCGGGCCGGTCGCGCGCGAGCTCCGGGAAAAGAACTTCATGAAGATCGTTTCGCTCGCTCCGGAGGTTTTGTAGTGAAAACCATGAAGATCAAGAAGGGCGACACGGTGCACGTCCTCGCCGGCAAGGACCGTGGCAAGCAGGGCCGCGTGCTCGAGGCCCGTCCGGACGAGAAGCGCGTCGTCGTCGAGAACCTGAACATGATCAAGCGGCACTCGCGTCCGAAGCCGATCAAGAACCCGAGCCGGATGGGCGGGCAGCAGGTGACGCCCGGCGGCGTGATCGAGAAGGCCGCGCCGATCCAGATCTCGAACGTGATGCTCGTCTGCCCGACGTGCAACCGCCCGACCCGGGTCGGCTACGTCATCAAGGAGCGCAAGGGCGAGGACCCCCGCAAGGTGCGCGTGTGCAAGCGCGACGACTGCCGCCAGGAGATCGATAAGTAATGGCTGTGAAGAACGGATACGTGCCGCGCCTGAAAGAGCGCTACGAGGAGGAGCTGCGCTCTCAGCTCAAGGACGAGCTCGGCTTCAAGTCGGTGATGCGCGTCCCGCGCGTGTCGAAGATCACGCTCAACATGGGCGTCGGCGAGGCGAAGACCGAGACGAAGGCGCTCGACGGCGCGATCGAGGAGCTGACGACGATCGCGGGCCAGCGCGCGCAGGTGCGCAAGGCGCGCAAGTCGATCGCGAGCTTCAAGCTCCGCGAGGGAATGCCGATCGGGGCGCGGGTCACCCTGCGCGGGAACAAGATGTGGGAGTTCCTCGACCGGCTCGTGTCGATCGCCCTGCCCCGGATCCGCGACTTCCGCGGGCTTGGGCCCGAGTCGTTCGACGGGCGCGGCAACTACTCGATCGGCATCCGCGAGCAGATCATCTTCCCGGAGATCAACTACGACGACGTCCAGACCATCCGCGGCCTCGACGTCGCGATCACGACGACGGCCCAGAACGACGACGAGGGCTTCGCGCTCCTGCGCGGCCTCGGCTTGCCGTTCCGCGAACGAGAAGGAGCAGAAGAGAGTGGCTAAGAAGTCTTTGATCGCCAAGGCCAAGCGGACCCCGCGCTACAAGGTCCGCGCGTACAGCCGCTGCAACCGCTGCGGCCGGCCGCGCGCGGTCTACAAGAAGTTCGGCCTCTGCCGGATCTGCCTGCGCGAGCTCGCGCACGAGGGCGCGATCCCCGGCATGACCAAGAGCAGCTGGTAGCCATGCATACAGACCCAATCGCAGACATGCTCACTCGCATCCGCAACGCCAACAAAGCGATGCAGGAGACGACCGAGATGCCGACCTCGCGCCTGAAGGAGCAGATCGCGCAGATCCTCAAGGACGAGGGCTACATCAGCGGCTTCAGCGTCCTCAGCGCGGACGAGTTCAACGCAAAGCAGGAGGACAAGAAGAAGCACCGCGCGTACGGCACGCTCGTCGTCGAGCTGAAGTTCGGCCGCAACCGCGAGCGGATCATCACCGACCTCAAGCGCATCTCGAAGCCCGGCCGCCGCGTGTACGCTCGGAAAGATCGTCTCCCGCGCGTGCTCGGGGGGATGGGCACGGCGATCCTCTCCACGTCGGGCGGGCTCGTCACGAGCCGCACGGCGCAGGAGCGCGGGGTCGGCGGCGAGGTCGTCTGCTTCATCTGGTGAGCCAATGAGTCGAATCGGAAAACAGCCAATCGAAGTGCCCGACGGGGTCAACGTCGCCCTGGACCCGGGTCGCGTCACCGTCAACGGCCCGCTCGGCGAGCTGACCCAGAACGTGCCGGTCCGGATCTCGATCGAGAAGGACGACGGGCTGCTGCTCGTCAAGCGCCCAACGGACCGCGGCGAGGATCGGGCGCTGCACGGCCTGACGCGCTCGCTCGTGGCGAACATGGTCGAAGGCGTCACGAAGGGCTACGAGAAGCGCCTCGAGATCCAGGGCGTCGGCTACCGAGCCACGATGAAGGGGACGGCGCTCGAGTTGAGCGTCGGCTACTCCCACGTGGTCGTGATCGATGCGCCCGCCGGCATCACCTTCGAGGTGCCGGTTCAGACCGAGATTCTCGTCAAGGGCATCGACAAGCAGCTCGTGGGCGAGATCGCCGCCGAGATCCGCGACGTGCGCAAGCCCGAGCCCTACAAGGGCAAGGGGATCCGCTACCAGGGCGAGTACGTGCGCCGCAAGGTCGGGAAGCGCGCGTAAATGGCGACGCTCACCGTTAGAGAAGCCCGCGTGCGCCGCCATCGGCGCGTGCGCAAGAGGGTCGTCGGCACGGCCGAGCGGCCGCGCCTCGCAGTCTTTCGCTCGAACGCCGGCATCGAGGCGCAGTTGATCGACGACCTCGTCGGCAAGACGCTCGCCGCTGCGAGCTCGCTGCATCTGAAGAAGACGTTCAAGGGCAACAAGACCGCCCAGGCCGCCGAGGTCGGGAAGACGCTGGCCGAGGCCGCGAAGAAGGCCGGCCTCGACTCCGTTGTCTTCGATCGCGGCGGGTACCTCTACCACGGGCGCGTGAAGGCGCTCGCCGACGCAGCCCGCGAAGGAGGCCTCAAGTTTTGAGCACCACACCGGTTGAGCGAGAAGTGATCGCCAGGGAAGAGACCCGCGAGCTCAAGGAGCGCGTGGTCGAGATCAACCGCGTCGCCAAGGTCGTCAAGGGCGGACGGCGGTTCTCGTTCACGGCGCTCGTCGTGATCGGTGACGAGGTCGATCGCGTCGGGCTCGGCTACGGGAAAGCCCGCGAGGTCCCGCTGGCGATCTCGAAGGCCGTCGACGACGCGAAAAAGAACCTCTTCACGATCCCGAAGCACAACACCACGATCACACACCCGATCATTGGCAAGTTCGGCGCGGCGCGGGTCATGCTGCGGCCGGCAAGCGAGGGAACCGGCGTCATCGCCGGCGGCGGCGTCCGAGCCGTCCTCGAGCTCGGCGGGATCCGCGACATCCTCGCCAAGAGCCTGGGGACGACGAATCCGATCAACATGCTGAAGGCAACCGTCCAGGGGCTCCAGCACCTGCGGCGTCCCGAGGACGTGGCGGCCGCCCGGGGTCTCACCATCAGCCAGGTGCTGCCGGTCGGCGCGAAGGTGGAAGTTGAAGAGCCCGTGGTGTCCGAGCAGGTGACCGAGGCGGCGATCGAGCCGCAGGAGACTGAGAGTGGCGAAGGTCAAGATCAAGCAAGTTCGTAGCTCGATCGGGCAAAGCCAGCGCCATCGGGGCACGCTCCGCGCGCTCGGCCTGGGCAAGATCGGACGGACCGCCGAGCACTCTGAGAGCCCGCAGCTCGCCGGTATGCTCAGGAAGGTTCGCCATCTCGTCGAGATCGACCCTGGAAGCGAGTAGGAACGACATGGCCGAAAAGCTCAACCTCTCCACGCTCAAGCCCGCCCAGGCGCGCCGCGATCGCAAGCGCGTCGGCCGCGGCCCGGGCTCGGGCAAGGGCCGCTACTCGGGCCGGGGCATCAAGGGCCAGAAGGCCCGGTCGGGCTCGAACAAGATGCGGGCCGGCTTCGAGGGCGGGCAGATGCCGATCTACATGCGCCTCGGCAAGCAGCGCGGCCCGTACTCGAAGGACGCCATGCCGATGGGGCCGCACCGTACGAAGGTCTCCTCCGTCAACGTTCGCGACCTCGAGCGCTTCGATGGCGAGGTCACGCCCGAGTTGCTGAAAGAGGCCGGCCTGATCAGGCACACCCGTTTCGACGTCAAGATCCTCGGCTATGGCGACCTGACGAAGAAGCTCTCCGTCTCGGCGCACCTCTTCTCGGCGAGCGCGCGCGAGAAGATCGAGCAGGCGGGCGGAACGATCACGTGGCTCCGGGGCGAGCCGAAGCCGAGGCATCCGAAGCGCCGCGTGACGAGGGCTCCGCTTCCACCGGAGGAGCCCGAGCCTGAAGCCCACGCCGAGGCGGCCCCAGAGGCCGCCGAAGAGACTTTGCAACAGTCTGTTGCAAAGTCCGATGAGGGGGCCGCCGAGACCGAGGAGCCGCCGGCCGAAGAGCCTGCGGCCGACGACGAGGCAGGGAGCTAGATGTTCTCCTGGCTCTCGAACGCCTGGCGTGTCCCCGAGCTGCGTCGCCGCGTCCTCTTCACGGCGCTGATTCTCGCCGTCTACCGGCTCGGGTCCTGGATTCCGGCGCCGGGCGTCAACTCGAGCGCGATCAAGGACTACTTCGGCGGCCAGAGCGGCACCGTGCTCGGCCTGCTCAACCTCTTCTCCGGCGGCGCGCTGTCGCAGTTCGCGATCTTCGCCCTCGGGATCATGCCGTACGTCACCGCGTCGATCATCCTCCAGCTCATGACCGTGGTCGTCCCGAGGCTCGAGCAGCTCCAGAAGGAGGGCGAGGCGGGGATGGCCAAGATCAACCAGTACACGCGCTACCTGACCGTCGCGCTCGCCGCGGCCCAGTCGCTCGGATACGCCTATCTCTTCAAGCGGCAACACATTCTGGACGCGGGCCTCGGCCGGATCTTCCTCATCGTGCTCACCCTCACCGCGGGCACGACCTTCCTCATGTGGATGGGCGAGCTGATCACCAAGCGGGGCGTCGGCAACGGCATCTCGCTGCTGATCTTCGCGTCGATCCTGACGAGCCTGCCGACCGGGCTCAGCGCCTGGTACTACGGCGGCACGATGGAGAAGCTCTTCTTCCCGCTGATCGCGATCTCGATCATCGTCGCCGTCGTCTTCATCCAGGAGGGCCAGCGGAAGATCCCGATCCAGTATGCGAAGCGCATGATCGGGCGGCGGATGACCGCGGGCGGCTCGACCTACATGCCGCTGCGTGTGAACATGGCCGGCGTCATCCCGATCATCTTCGCCGCTGCGATCATGGCGTTCCCGCCCACGGTCGGCCAGTACTTCCCCCAGACGCAGGGCTTCGTCAACGCACATTTCACGCAGGGCAGCCTGACCTTCATCCTCCTCGAGGGCTTGCTGATCATCATCTTCACGTACTTCTACACGGCGGTCCAGTTCAATCCCGTCGACCAGGCCGACCAGCTGCGCAAGCACGGCGGATACATCCCCGGCATCAGGCCGGGGCCGCCGACGGCTCAGTACCTCGACCGCGTCCTGACCCGGCTGACGTTACCCGGCTCGCTGTACCTGGCGACCGTAGCCGTCCTGCCGACCATCTTCATCCGCTACGCGGGCTTCTCGCAGGCCAACTCGCGGGCCCTCGGAGGGACCTCGGTGCTGATTGCGGTCGGCGTTGCGCTCGACACCATGCGGCAGATGGAGTCGCAGATGATGATGCGCTCCTACGAGGGCTTCCTCAAATAGCGTGGCGTTAGACGTGCTCCTCCTCGGCGTCCAGGGGGCCGGCAAGGGGACGCAGGCCAAGCGGATCGCCTCGGACTACGGGCTCGCGCACATCGCGACCGGCGAGATCCTTCGGGAAGCGATTGCCGACGGCAGCCAGCTCGGCCGGCGTGTGCAGCCGATCCTCGAGAGCGGCGAGCTCGTCCCCGACGACCTGATGATCGAGCTGATCCGGGAGCGGCTCCAGTCCGACGACGCAGAGAGCGGTTTCGTCCTCGACGGGTTTCCCCGCACTATGATGCAGGCAGAGGCGCTCGACTCGATGCTCGCCGAGATCGGACGGCCCCTGTCGGTTGTCTTCGACCTCCAGGTCCCGGACGAGGTGGCGCTCGAGCGCCTGCACCTGCGCGCGGAGCAAGAGGGGCGGGCAGACGACACGCCGGAGGCGATCGAGAAGCGGCTCGAGCTCTATCACCGCGAGACCGAGCCGCTCATCGCGCACTACCGGCTCCACGGCAATCTCGTCGGGATCCACGGGAATCGGCCGGAGAACGAGGTCTTCGCCGAGATCCAGCAGGCCCTCGACCAGGCGCGCGTCGTGGCCTCATGATCATTCGCAAGTCCCCCGCCGAGATCGAGACGATGGCCAATGCCGGCCGCGTGGTCGCCGACACGCTCGCGCTCGTGGGGGAGCACGTGCGCCCGGGCGTGACGACGGCGGAGCTCGACGAGCTGGCCGATGAATTCATCCGCTCGCAGGGCGGCACGTCGTCGTTCAAGGGTTACAGGGGCTATCCCGCCTCCATCTGCACGTCCCCGAACGAGATGGTCGTGCACGGGATCCCCGGCGTGCGCACGCTGGCCGACGGCGACATCCTGTCGGTGGACGTTGGCGTCTCACTCGACGGGTTCGTGGCCGACTCGGCCTACACGTTCCCGGTCGGAGAGGTCTCCGTGGAGGCCGAGCGGCTGCTCGAGGCCTGCCAGGCGGCGCTCGCGTCCGGGATCGCACAATGCCGGCCCGGCAAACGCCTCTCGGACGTCTCGCATGCGATCCAGATGACAACCGAAGAGGCGGGCTACTCAGTCGTCCGCAGCCTCGTCGGCCACGGCATCGGCCGCGCGATGCACGAGGACCCGCAGATCCCGAACTACGGCGCTCCCGGCCGCGGGCCCGAGCTCGCTTCGGGGATGACCTTCGCGATCGAGCCGATGATCAACGCCGGCGGCCCCGAGATCTACCTCCACGACGACGAGTGGTCGATCTCGACCGTCGACGGGGCGCTCTCGGCCCATTTCGAGCACACGGTCGCGATCACCGACGAGGAGCCCCGCATCCTGACAACCGACAAGAATCGGGCCGGAGCCCTTTTGCTACCATAGTTTTTCACCGCGCAGCTCTGCTGTGCGTGTCTCTATGTCCCTACGACCGCGCTTAAGGGCGCGGTTCTCGTGCGAGGAGCGGTGTGAAGGTTCGAGCGTCAGTCAAGCCGATGTGTGAGCGGTGCCGCGTGATCCGGCGGAACGGCCGGACGATGGTCATCTGCACAAATCCCAGACACAAGCAGAGGCAGGGGTAAATGGCACGAATTGCAGGCGTAAACCTTCCCCGCGAGAAGCGGATCGAGGTCGCGCTCACGTACATCTTCGGCATCGGCCGCTCGAGGTCGCGCGAGATCGCCGCAGCCCTCGGGCTCTCCCTCGACACGAAGGTCAGCGACCTGACCGACGGGGAGATCACGAAGCTGCGCGATTACATCGACACGAACCTCCAGGTCGAGGGCGACCTCCGCCGGGAGCGCTCGCAGGCGATCAAGCGCCTCGGCGAGATCGGCGCCTACCGCGGGGTGCGGCATCGCCGCGGCCTGCCGGTGAACGGCCAGCGCACGAAGACGAACGCCCGCACGCGCAAGGGCCCGAAGAAGACCGTGGGCCGCGGCAAGAAGGCACCGTCTAAGACTTAATGGCTCCTCCCAGGAAACAAGCAGGACGCGGGCGCGCGAGGCGCCGCGTCAAGAAGAACATCGCCATCGGCCAGGCGCACATCAAGACGTCGTTCAACAACACGATCGTCACGCTGACCGACGCCCAGGGGAACGTCATCGTCTGGGAGTCCGCCGGCTCGGCCGGCTTCAAGGGCTCCCGCAAGTCGACCCCCTTTGCCGCCCAGGTCACGGCCGACTCGTGCGCGCGCAAGGGCATGGAGCACGGCCTCCAGAAGGTCGAGGTCTTCGTCAAAGGCCCCGGCTCGGGCCGCGAGACCGCGATCCGGTCGCTCCAGGCAGCCGGGCTCGAGATTCTCGGCGTCAAGGACGTCACCCCGCAGGCGCACAACGGCGTACGCCCCAGGAAGCGGAGGCGCGTCTAATGGCCAGGGACCGCGGCCCGAAGTGCAAGCAGTGCCGGCGAGAGGGCATGAAGCTCTTCCTCAAGGGCGAGCGCTGCCTGACCGAGAAGTGCGCGATCGAGCGCCGCAGCTACCCGCCGGGCGAGCACGGCCGCGGACGCATCAAGCAGTCCGAGTACCTGCTCCAGCTGCGCGAGAAGCAGAAGGCGCGCCGGTTCTACGGCCTGCTCGAGAAGCAGTTCCGCACCTACTACGCGAAGGCCGCGAAGGGCTCGGGGATCACGGGTGAGGAGCTCCTGCGCATGCTCGAGACGCGGCTCGACAACGTCGTCTACCGGCTCGGCTTCGCCGCGTCGCGAGCCCAGGCCCGCCAACTCGTCCGCCACGGCCACTTCCACGTCAACGGGCGGCGGGTGAACATCCCCAGCTACCAGGTTCGCCCGGACACCATCATCACGATGGCGCCCGGCAGCTCGGCCGAGCAGGTCATCCGCGACGCGACCGACCTCACCGCTTCGGTCGCCCCCTGGCTCCAGGCCGACCACGAAGCACTCACCGGGAAGATCCTCAAGCTTCCCGAGCGATCGGAGATCGACACTCCGGTCCAGGAATCACTGATCGTCGAGCTCTACTCGAAGTAGAAAGGAACGCATGGCTACACGTACGACTTTGATGGACTTCCAGGTGCCGCGAATCGTCCACGAGGAAGTGGACGAGCAGCGCGGCCGGTTCACGATCGAGCCGCTTGACCGCGGCTTCGGCTACACGTTCGGCAACTCCCTGCGCCGCGTGCTGCTCTCCTCGCTTGAGGGCGCCGCCGTCACCTCGGTCAAGCTCGAGGGCGTCGCGCACGAGTTCACGACCCTGCCGGGCGTGAAGGAGGACGTGACCGACATCATCCTGGCTCTGAAGAACATGATCTGCCGCCTACACGGCGAGTCCCCCGAGATCGAGGTTCGTCTCAACAAGCGCGGCCCCGGCAAGGTCACGGCGGGCGACATCGAGGCTCCCGCCGACCTCGAGATCCTCAATCCCGACCTCCAGATCGCGACCCTGTCCGACAAGGGCAAGCTCGAGCTGACGATGACGATCGGGCGCGGGCGCGGCTACGTGCCGGGCGAGATGAACCGCGGGCCTGAGCACACGATCGGCGTCATCCCGATCGACTCGATCTTCTCGCCGGTTCGGCGCGTCTCGTACGACATCGAGGCGGCCCGCGTCGGCCAGCGCACCGACTACGACAAGCTCAACCTCGACGTCACGACCGACGGCTCGGTCGATCCGCGCGAGGCGATCGGCCAGGCGGCCGAGATCCTGATCCGGCAGCTTGCGATCTTCACCGACATCGACAAGATCGAGGGCTTCGGCGAAGTCGCTGCGGAGGCGCTTCCGGCCGAGGCGCCGCTCGCACACGGGATGGAGAACTTCCCGATCGAGGAGCTCGAGCTCGGCGTCCGCTCGTACAACTGCCTGAAGCGCGTCGGCATCGAGACGATCGGCGACCTCGTCGTGAAGAGTGAGAACGAGCTGGCCGCGATCCCGAACTTCGGCAAGAAGTCGATCGAAGAGGTCAAGGAGACGCTGGCCACCCATGGCCTGAATCTCCGCGGCGACGAGTAGCGCTCATGCGGCATCACCGCAAAGGGAAGAAGCTCGGCCGCACGTCAGCGCACCGCAAGGCGCTCTACTCGAACCTTGCGGGCGCGCTGATCGAGCACGGCCGGATCAAGACGACGCTGGCGAAGGCCAAGGCTGTCAGGCCGATCGCGGAGCAGATGATCACGCTCGGCCGGCGCGGGGATCTCCACGCACGGCGGCAGGCGCTCGCCTACCTGCATTCGAATGACGTCGTCACGATGCTCTTCTCCGAGGTCGCCCCGCGCTTCACCGACCGGCCGGGCGGCTACTCGCGGATCGTCAAGCTCGGCCCGCGCTTCGGGGATGCGGCCGAGATGGTCTACCTCGAGCTCGTCGACTACGTGCCGCCGGCTCCACGCGCGAGGGTGCGCCGCGAGCCTAAGCCCGAGGAGGTCGAAGCCGAGTCGGGCGTCCCGGGCGTCACGACCTAGAGGTCCCGGGCCACGGGCCCGGGACTCGCGGAAAGTGCGAAGCACTTTGCGCGACTAAGGCACGCCTCGCAAGGAACGACGCCCTCGACGGGCTCGCCTTGCCGCGATCGTTGGTTGGTCAGCCACGAGTAGCGCTCACGGATGTTTCCGAAACCGGTCTAGGGTGGAGTCGTCTTGCGTCGGTGAAGCGCGTTGCCACGGTTAGCCCTGGTTCTCGCGGCGCTTGGCTCCGCGAGCGCCTGGGTCCTCAGCGCCGGCGAACTACCTCGCAGTTTCTGGAAACTCGGTCATTCCGATCGACGAACGCGATGTCGTGTCGACCCGATCCGCAATCGAGGATGTCGCCCGACCGGCCTCCAAACCCGCGCCCGGGGTCGCCCCACGCAAAGAGCCGGTCGTTGCCCGGCCCGCCGCGGAGGATGTCCGAGTCGACTCCACCCCGCAGCACGTCGTTTCCGGAATCCCCATTCAGGCTGTCCAACCCCGGGCCACCCCTGAGCTCGTCGGAGCCGGGACCTCCGCTGAGGACGTCGTCGTGGACCGCGTACGCGTCTTGTGTGTCAACGCCTCCAACAAGAAGATCGTTGCCGGGACCACCGTTGAGGATGTCTCCGAAGCTGCCACCGAGGAGCCGGTCATTTCCCGCGCCTCCGTCGATGATGTCGGAATCGCCCTCGCCTGCGAGCGTGTCGTTACCCGCGAGCCCTGCGATCACGTCCTTCAGGTTCGTCCCGACGATCCTGTCGTTGCGGGGCGTGCCCCGGATGTGACAATCGAGCGTCAAGCGCCGGCTCGCTCCCTTTTCGACAGCGATGAGACGAAGGCCCGTAAAGACGCAGGGCCCGTCATACGTCGCAGCGAGGTCGTTCGTGACCGGAGACCAGGATGGGTCACCGCCCTTGAATGATCGCTCGACCCCTCTCGCGGTGTCGACGACGGCGAACTTGGGCACCCGCTCCAGCGCTAGGTCTGCAGCAATCCGTGAGCCGTCGTGAGACCACTGCGGGAAGCCGACGAATCCTCTCTGAAGAGTCCGGAGTTGGGTTCCGTCCAGGTTTATGACGGTGAGTGAATCCCCGACGAGGAACGCAAGTCGATTTCCATCCGGTGACCAGGAGGGCCCTCGGGCAGCAACATCCCCCGAGTACACAACGCGACGCGAAGTTCCGTCGCTGTTCATGACGGACAGCGCTCCTTCTGGACTGATGAAGGCGAGTTGGCGTCCGTTGGGTGACCACGCGGGCAATCCGCCAGGACCGAGGCTCGTCGATCCGGTGCCGTCGGCATTCACCACGAAGATCTCTGCGGCGCCCGCGTAGGCCAGTCGTTGGCTGTCCGGTGCCCAGGAGAAGCTGAAGCCGCTTGCTGCAATGAGATGGGGCTCAGACCCGTCCAGGTTCTTGACCTTGAGTGGACCGCCGTCCCAAAAAGCTACCTTCGTCCAATCCGGCGAAAGGACAGGAGCGGGGCCTGGGTATGAGCGCACGTCGACAACTCGTTGCGCTTCGCCTCCTGCTACCGCGACCGTGTAGATGGCCTCTTCCACCGACGAACTGCGAAGGAAGGCGATCCGCTGCCCGTCGGGTGACCATTGTGGATGGGAGTCAAAGACGCAAACCTGGCGGAAGGTGCACGCCTGGGTCGTCGCATTGGCGCCGCTGCTCATGAGACAGAGGCTCGTCAGGACGACTGCGGCGGTGAGAATCCCCTTCATGGCACTGGACACTAGACAGCACACGTCAGGGATTCGTAGGCAAATTGGAAGGAGTTCTGCGCGGTGACAACTTCGTTGAGTGGTCTCAAAGCCGATTCCTAAGTCGCGCTGATAATCGCCCCTGCGTAACAGCGTCGGCTGCCTTCAGTTCGCCAAACCCCGCCTAGAGCCGAGACTCGAGCAGCACGAACGCCGGGTTCGGAATGTCGTTCGGGCTCGCGTCGACCCAGATCTCAGCTTCGTCCGGCAGTTCGTCGCGCAGCCGCTCCGCGAGCTCGTCGGCGAGCTCCTGCGTGAGCACGTCGACGGTCACATAGCGCCAGCGGCGGTGCACGGGGAAGCCCTCGCCGTCCAGCCGCTCCTGAACCTCGGCCGCCTCGGCCCGGCCCGGGAGGGCGATCTTGACGAGCCAGTCGTAGGAGCCGTCCCGCTGGGCTTCGATCCACTTGGTCTCTTCCTTCAAGCGGAGCTCCTCGTGCTCTCCCTCGGCGGTCTGCGGGAGCGGTATCGATGCGTCCTTCCAGGCCTCCTCCACCGGGTGCCAGCGCGTGACGGCGATCTCGGCCGTCAGGTTCTCCGTGGCGACGAGCTCCCGCGCCACCCGCTCGGCCTCGCGCGATTCCGACTCCCGGCCCGCGTAGAGGAAGACCCGTGGGCCGTCCCTGGTGACGACGACCCTGCCGCCGAGCCGCTTGCGGGCCTCGTCGTCGAGATCATGCGCGCGCAGCCGCTCGCCGAGCCCGAGCCCGTGTTCCGCGTCGTCGAGGTCGATCTCGACCCGCCATTCGTCGTCGCGCATGGAACGGGATGATATGCGGCGCCATGCGCATGAGGCTGACGATCGAATACGACGGGACCGGGTTCCGGGGCTGGGCCGCCCAGCCGGGACTGCGCACTGTCGAATGCGTCGTGCGGGAGGCGCTCTACTCCGTCTACGCCTCGTACGAAAAGCTTGCGGTTGCAGGGAGAACGGACACAGGAGTGCACGCACTGGGCCAGTGCGCCAGCGTCAACGTGGAGGGCGGGCCGCCGGTCGAGAGTGCGGCAAAGGCGCTGAACACGGCGCTGCCCACGGACGTCTCGGTGCTCTCGGCGCAGAAGGCGGCTCCGGACTTCCATGCGCGGCACTCGGCGCGCGGCCGGACCTACCGATACCGCATCTGGCGTCGTCAGACGCCGTCGCCGTTCGAGCTGCACCGCAGCTACTGGTACCCCCGCCCGATCGACTACGACTCGCTGGCCGCCTCCGCCGACACGCTGATCGGAGAGCACGACTTCCGCGCGTTCACGAAGACCGTGACTGGGCACGAGAGCTTCAGGCGCGAGATTCGCGAGTGCGCGTGGTTCGAGCGCGGCGACGCCGTCGAGCTCGAGATCACGGCCAACAGCTTCCTGCGCCACATGGTCCGCGCCCTGGTCGGCACGATGCTCGAGCAATCGGCCGCCGACTTGGCGCGACTACTGGAAGGCGCGCCACGAGAGGAAGCGGGGACGACCGCGCCGCCACACGGCCTCTACCTCGAGCAAGTCGAGTACTAACGCGCAGAGACCTCCCTGAGCGCTGTCAACAGCTCCTGATGGCGCCGTTCCTCGTCGGGCATGCCTTCCTCGACAGGGCCGCGCATCCGCTTGAGCAACGCGCTCACCGGCTTGACGACGAAAAAGAAGACCGCCGCCCCGATCGCCACGAACTGGATGACGTCGGTGATGAATGCGCCGTAGCTAAACACCGCGTCGTTGATCGTGAACGTCAGGCCCCGGAAATCTGGTTTCCCGATGACCATGGCGATCACGGGCATGAGGAGGTTGTTCACGAGCGAGTTGACTACGGCCGCGAACGCGAGGCCCATGACGAAGGCAACGGCGAGCTCGACGATGTTGCCGCGAAAGAGAAAGTCACGAAACTCCTTCAGCATTGAAGCTTCCTTCCACTTGACGGAAGGCTGATCCTAAAACCGGTACGAATGCTGGCGGCTGAGGAAGAAGCCGTGCCCGCTCTTGTTCTTGCAACGCAGGCCTGTTGTGGTCGATTTGCAGGTAAAAGCACCGCGACGCCAGGTCGTTCCGTACTTGACGATCCGGGCGCCGGGGGAGAAGACCGTGTCTCCCGCGCACACGGTTCCCGAGCGGCCTCGCGGGCCCATCTCATAGCCGAACGTCCAGTCGTTCTGGCAGCCCTTCGGCTTGTGCGGCGGCGGTTTCAGCCCCGTGCGGATGTCGCAGCGCAGATTTGCCGGCGAGCTCGAGTAGGCGCAGCCGATGTTGTGCGACGGTGTCTGGAAGAACACGAACGACGCGGCAGCCGAAGCGGGGAAGAGGAGCGCGAGCAAGAGCGCGAGCCGGGTCACGGGCCGACGCTAGCATCAACTCCATGGCCACGAAAGCAGCCGAGCGGCGCGGCGAGGAGCTGCGGAAGCAGCTCGAGTACCACCTGTACCGCTACCACGTCCTCGACGAGCCGGAGATCTCGGACGCCGAGTACGACCGGCTCTACGACGAGCTCAAGGCACTCGAGGAGGAGCATCCCGAGCTGATCACGCCCGACTCGCCGACTCAACGAGTGGGCGCTCCCGCGAGCGGGCGCTTCCAGAAGGTGCAGCACCTCACCCCGATGGGCTCGCTCGAAAAGGTGACGACCGACGAGGCGCTCGAGAAGTGGGCCGAGGATGTGCGGAAGCGGCTCGGCACCGACGAGCCCGTCGCGTACGTGACGGAGCCGAAGATCGACGGCCTCGCGATCAATCTCACCTACGAGGACGGGCTACTGACGCGCGGCGCGACGCGCGGCGACGGCGTGCAAGGCGAGGACGTGACCGTCAACCTGCGCACGATCCCGTCGGTGCCGCTCAAGATGCGCGGCGATGGTCTGCCGGCCCTTGCGGAGGTTCGCGGCGAGGTCTACATGCCGCTCTCCGGCTTCAGTGAGCTGAACGCGCGCGTGGCCGAGCTGGGCCAGAAACTCGCACCGAACCCGAGGAACGCCGCCGCAGGATCGCTGCGCCAGAAGGACTCATCGATCACGGCCTCGCGGCCGCTCGCCGTCTGGATGTATGGGCTCGGCGCCGCCGAGGGGGTGGAGCTGAGCACGCACTGGGAGACCCTCGAGTGGTTGCGCGAACACGGCTTCCGCACGAATCCCTTCGCAGGGCGCCACGAGTCCATCGAGGCCGTTGCCGAGGTCTGCAGGCTCTGGGAGACGAAGCGCCTCGAGCTCGACTACGAGATCGACGGCTTCGTGATCAAGGTCGACTCGTTCGACCAGCAGCGGCGACTCGGCGCTCTTCACGGAAGGCCGCGGTGGGCCCGTGCGTACAAGTGGGCGCCGATGACCGCAGAGACGAAACTCCTGCAAATCCACATCAGAGTCGGCCGCACAGGGGCGCTCAACCCGTGGGCGCAGCTCGAGCCGGTCGAGGTCGGCGGCGTCACCGTCTCGACCGCGACGCTCCACAACGAGGCCGACATCAACCGCAAGGACATCCGCGTGGGGGACACCGTGATCGTCCAGCGGGCGGGCGACGTCATCCCCCAGGTCGTCGGCCCAGTGCTGCCGCATGCGAAGGGCACGAAGCGCTTCCGAATGCCGAAGAAATGCCCGCTTTGCGGCGCGGAGATCGTCAAGCCCGAGGGCGAGGCCATGCACCGCTGCCCGAATCCGAAATGTGAGTCGCGCGGGCTCGAGACGCTCATCAACTGGGTCTGGGACATCGACGGCGTCGGCGAACAGGCGATCCGAAGGTTATGGAGCGAGGGGATCGTCACGTCGATGCCCGACCTCTACCGACTGACGAAGGAGCGGTTGATGGAACTCGATGGCTACGGCGAGATCTCTGCCGGCAACGCCATCGCGTCGATCAACGAGTCGAAGAAGAATTTCAAGCTGAACAGGATCCTCGCGGGCCTGAACATCCCGCAGACCGGCTGGGTCACAGCTCGGAACCTCGCCGCGCACTTCCGCTCGATCGACGGGCTGATGAACGCGGCGCAGGAGGAGATCCAAGACGTCGAGGGCATTGGGCCAGACCGGGCCGAGGCGATTGCCGAATGGTTCTCAGACGAGGAGAACCGGAAGCTCGTCAGGGAGCTTCGCGAGCTCGGTCTCAATTTCGAGGCGGGCGATGAACTGAAGCCCGTCGAGGGGCCGCTTACGGGCCAGACCTACGTCATCACCGGGACCCTCGAGTCGTTCACGCGCGGCGAGGCTGCCGCCGCTCTCGAGGCCAAAGGCGCGAAGGTCGGGAACTCGGTCTCGAACAAGACGGCCGGCGTTATTGTCGGCGAGGATCCGGGCTCGAAGCTGAAGAAGGCGCAGCAGGCCGGGGTTCCGATCCTCGACGAGCAGGCGCTGAAGTCTCTACTGGCCGGCTAGGACCGCAGCGAAGCGGTCCTGGGCCGTGCGGGCCCAGTAGGTCGAAACGGGCGAGCCGTTCTGGATGACCGAGAAGGCGTAGCGGCGCCTGGCGTAGCCCGAGAGGGCAGAGGCCTCGTTCAGGGTGCCCGTCTTCGCTCTCACCCGCCCGGCAGCCGCGGTACCGCGCATCCTGCCCTCCAGCGTGCCGTTACGCCCGGCAAGCGGCAGGGCGGAGAGCAGGATCTCGCGCAGGTTCTCGTCCAGCCAGCTCGCCTGCAGCATGGCCACGAGGGCGTTTGCGGTCAGCCGGTCACGGCTCGACAGGCCCGAGCCGTCGGCGATTCGTACTCCCGCAAGCGGGACCTCCTGGTCCGCGAGCAGTTGCCGGATGACCGCAGCTCCGGCTGCCGTGCTGCCTTGGGACGAGAAACTGGCCCCGAGCTGCTTGATCAGGAGCTCGGCGGTGAAGTTGTCGCTCTCGTGGTCCATGAAGGTCAGGATTTGCTCCAGCGGCACCGAGTCGATCGACGCCAGCGGCGTCGTGGCGTCGTCGGCGGTCCCGGTCATCGCCCGGCCTGAAACCGAGATACCGTTCCGCACCAGGGCCGCGCGGAAGGACAGCGCCGCCGCGAGCGCCGGGTCGCGGTTGATGCGGCCCCGGTACCGCGCCCGGTCGACGGTCAGCGCGGAGAGCGGCGGCGATTCGTTGATGAAGAACCACGACTTCCAGCCCGGGCCCATGCGCTTGGTGTCGAAGTAGGACTCGTCGCCGACGATGCGCCCGCGGATCCGCCGGATGCCCTGAGCGCGGAGCTGCGAAGCGAGATTCAGCAGGTCGAGCGTCGAGAGGGTCGGGTCGCCGTAGCCCTTGAGCACGATGTCGCCGTGCCAGAGCGAGCCCTCGAGCGCACCCTCGCCGAGAACGTCGGTCTCGAACTGGTAGCTCGGCCCCAGCGCGAGCAGGCAGGCGTACGTGACGGCGATCTTCTCGTTCGATGCGGGGATCAGCGGCAGGCTCAGGTTCCGGGCGAACACCGGCTTGCCGGTAACGAGGTCGACCGCGAAGGCAGCCGAGCGGGACTTCGCGACGTGGGGGACCGCGAGCGCCCGCGAAAGCCGGCGAGAAAGCGGCGTCTGCGGCGCGGCGGCAGCGGAGGGCGCGAGGAACGCGGCAGCGAGGAAAACGGCGAAGAGGCGACGCGGCACGAGAGCATTGTCTTGATCTGACCCGGACACCGTCAAATCACGAATAGGTCTCCCGGTCGCAAAGATGGGCCGAGCGGCCTATAGCCCGGCGACCGCCGTCCTGCCCATAATCGTTGGAGCATGGCCGACGACCTCGACCTTCTATTGGAGCGCGTTCGCGCGCTGATCGACGCGATCGCTGGAGGCGCCGGCCTGCCGCGCAACGAGGTCGAGCCGACCCTGACCGACGGCTACGCGCGGGCGCTCCAGCTCGACGCGGAGTGCCTGCGGCTCGAGCATCGGATCGACCGCCTCACCCGAGAGATCGCCGAAGGCCGAGAGATCCCGGACGGCAAGCTGTCGGGGCTCCTCCGGCACCTTCACGAGACCGAGCAGCGCTCGATCGCGCTCCGTGAGCTTCTCGCTCCTCTGCGCCAGCTCGTCGCCCGAGCCGCCTAGACCGTTTCGCTAGGGTCCCCGCGTGTCAGGCGTGACCGGCGAATCCGAAGCGCTGCTCGAGGAACGCATCGAGCGCGAGTTCGTCGACGGCCTCCTCGGCGGCCGCCAGCCGTTCGACCGCTATCGCCGCGAGGTGGAGGCGAGCGGCCTGCTCGAGCATCTCCAGGCGGGCTACGAGGAGTTCTGGGGGATCATCGAGAGATCGAGCGGCTACAACACGGGGCGCCTTGGTGACGAGGAGGGGATCCGCCTCTACACGCTCGTGCGCGAGCTCAAGCCGGCGATCGCAGTCGAGACGGGCGTCTGCAACGGGTTTTCGACGGCGTTCCTGCTGCTCGCGCTCGAACGGAACGGCGTCGGCGAGCTGCACTCGCTCGACCTGCCCGATGTGATCGGCGAGGTGTACGACCCCGGGACTTTTTGGGAGGGCAAGCGGGGCGCGGCGATCCTGCCCGGGAAGGAGCCGGGGTGGGTGATCCCGGACGAGCTCCGCCGACGCTGGCGGCTCGTGCTCGGGCGAAGCCAGGAGGAGTTGCCGCGGCTCCTCGACGGCCTCGGAACGCTCGACTTCTTCATGCACGACAGCGAGCACTCGTACGAGTGCATGCGGTTCGAGTTCGAGACGGCCTGGCCCGCGCTGCGCGAAGGGGGCGTCCTCGTCGCCGATGACTGGGACTGGAACGACGCGTTCATGGAGCTGGCGCAGGAGACCCACCGCACGCCGGTGACGCTCGGAGAGAAGCTCGCACTGCTGCGCAAGTAGGGCCGTTGCCAGGCTCAGACGATGCCGCTGCGCACGGCATAGACCGCGGCCTGGATCCGGTTTTCGATCTGGAGCTTCATGAGGATGTTCGAGATGTGGTTCTTGACCGTCTTAGGGCTGATGTGGAGCGCTTCGGCGATCTGCGAGTTGTCTTTCCCGTTCGCGATCAGGCGCAGCACCTCGAGCTCGCGCTCGGAGAGCTCGGCCCGGATCGTCTGGGCGCCCTGGTCGAGGGTGACGGCGCGCACCCGCTGGAGGACCTTCGCCGCGATCGGCGGTGAGATCAGCGATTCCCCGACTGCTGCGGACGTGATCCCGCGGATCAGCTCCTGGATCGACGAGTCCTTGATGAGGTAGCCGCAGGCGCCCGCGACGATCGCGTCCATCACGTCCTCGTCCTGGTCCGAGATTGTCAGGACGACGACCCGGGTCAGGGGAGCGAAGGACGTGATCTCTCGCGTCGCCTCGACGCCGCTCATCCCGGGCATGTTCAGGTCCATGACGACGATGTCCGGCGCCACCTCGCGCACGACCCGGATTGCGTCCTTGCCATTCGCGGCCTCGCCGACGATCTGGAGCCCTTGTTCCTCGAGCAGGTTGCGCAGTCCCGTCCGGAAGAGATCGTGGTCGTCCACGAGCAGGACGCGGAGGTCGCTCTTCTCCCCCTTGACCTTCTCCTTCTCCTTGGCCTTCTGGCTCACCGCCGCTTCCCCCGTCTCCGCCGCTCTTAGTGCAGCGTGATTGTGACGATTCGCGTGCCCCAGGCGAGCGCTTCGGCGTGGGTCGGGAACCAGAGGTCGATGCGGGCGCCGTTGACGGCCCCACCAGTGTCGGCCGCGAAGCCCTCGCCGTACCCGGGCACGGTCATCCGTGTTCCGAGCGGAATCACGGACGGGTCGACCGCGACGATTCCGTAGCCGACGGCCACGCCCGTCGCCGTCCTGCCAGTGAGGGAGTAGCCCGTCGCCGTCACCGTCATCGCGTGCGGCCCTGCGACAGCGCCGCGGAGCTGGGTCGTCGTGCGCTCGGCCTGGGCAGCCGTGAGCTGCGACTCGAGGGAGGCGATCGTCGCCGAGTTCGAGTCGCGCTTTGCGGCGAGCGACGCGAGCATGGCCGCTCGCTCGCGGCGTGCGGCGTCCAGCGCCGCGACGCTGGCCGCGGTCGCATCTTCTGTCTCTCGCGCCTGAGCCTCCTCGGCGGCGAGTCGGCGCGTGGCGAGGGTCAGTCTCGCGCGAGCGGCCCGAGCCTGCTCGATGACGCTCTCGTCCTGGCCTGCGACCCGGTGGAGATTCTCGAGCCCGCTGATCGCGTCGTCGAGCGACTTCGCGCCGACGAGCACGGTCATCGGGTCCGTGTCTCCCTGCTCGTAGAGGACGCGGAGGCGTTCCTCCAGGCGCTGTTCCGAGACGGCGAGCGTGCGCCGTGCGAGCCGGAGGGTGTCCACCGCTTCGGCGCGCTGTCCGGCGATCGCCTGCGTTCTTGCGTGGAGGCGGACGAGCGCGGCCCGGGTCTGCTCGAGCCGCGTACCGAGGGAGGCGGCGCTCAGCCATGCGGCGCGGGCCTGCGTGCTCAGCGATCCGTTTTGGGCCCGTAGCGACTGGGTGCGCTCGCGAAGCCTCGACGCCGAATCGGCGCCACTTGCAACCGGGAGCAGCAAAATGGCGGAAACGGCGACGCAGACAGCGGCGAGCCCAGCCCGAGGGGCGGTACCTGGCTCTCCCACGGGGTTGAACCTACCACAGTCCCAGCGACTGTTAGTGCGGTATCACACCACTGTTCGTCACGGTTTCGTAGGCGGTTTGCGGTCGTCCGTCCACGTTGTTATGGTGCCCCCACGTGACGTACCGGCCCCCTTCCGGTGCGCCAGTCGCAGTCGGGGATCGCCCATTGACCGGCATTTTCAAGCGACAGGCGTGGCTGTTCTTGCTCGCACTCGTGGTGGCCCTGGCGGCTGCCTCGGCGGCGTTCGCCACCCCCGGGACGGTCTCGGGGAAGCAGGCAGAAGCTCGGGCCGTGCTGGGGCAGATCCAGGGGCTCGACGCGAACCTCGAGCACGCGGTCGAGGCGTACAACCTCGCCAACCAGAAGCTGGCCGGCATCGAGGCAGATCTGCGGGAGAACAAGGTGGAGCTTCGCGTCGCGCGCTCGAACCTTCGGCACGCTCAGACGGTGCTCTCCGCGCGCCTCGTCGCGATGTACACGTCCGGCGGCGAGAACACCGGCCTCGAGGTGCTGCTCGGCGCGAGCTCGATCGACGACCTCATGTCGCGCATCGACACGGTCAACCGAGTGTCGGACCAAAGCGCGGAGGTCCTGAGGGAGGTCAAGATCTTCCGCACCGCGGTGCGCGAACGGGAAGCGCGGTTGAAGAACGCGCACGTGGAGCAGGCGAAGCTCGTCGCCGAGCGGTCGGCAGAGAAGGCGTCGATTGAAGGGCAGCTCTCGCAGCGCCGCCAGCTTCTCTCGTCGATCAAGAGCGAGATCGACCGGATTCAGGCAGCGGAGCGGGTCCGGCAGGCCCAGCTGGCCGCGGAGGCGCGGGCCCGGCTCGCGACGAACGGCGCCGAGGTGCTCAGCGCAAGCGCCGGCGCGATCAGCGATCCCGCCGGGCCGATCTACGCGCCGCCGCCCGGAAAGTACGGGGGTGTCGTCGGCATCGCGATGCAGTACCTGGGGACCCCGTACGTCTACGGCGGGGCAAGCCCCAGCGGGTTCGACTGCTCGGGTTTCGTCATGTACGTCTTCGCCCAGGTCGGCGTCTCGCTCCCGCACAACGCGGCCGCGCAGTACGGGTACGGCATGCCCGTCTCGCGCGATCAGCTCCAGGCCGGCGACCTCGTCTTCTTCAACGGGCTCGGGCACGTCGGGATCTACATCGGCGGCGGCCAGTTCATCCACTCGCCGCACACGGGCGACGTGGTCAAGATCTCCAGCCTGAGTGGCTGGTACTCGTCGACCTACGTCGGCGCCCGGCGTCTCTGACAGACCCGACCATCCGGCATTCCGTGGCGCGCTCCTCGCTGAACCGTTCGGCATTCGCTGCGACCACGCATTGCCTGACCGGTTGCGCAATCGGGGAGGTTCTTGGCATGGTCGTTGCGACTGCACTCGGCTGGGGAAACGCCGCGTCGATCCTGATCTCAGTCGTGCTCGCCTTCTTCTTCGGCTACTCGTTGACGATCCGTCCCATACTGCGCGCTGAAGTTCCTTTGCAGCGCGCGCTGCCCCTTGCGTTCGCGTCGGACACGGCTTCGATCGGAGTCATGGAGGCAGTCGATAATGCGTTCATCCTTCTGGTGCCGGGGGCTATTTCTGCGGGCCTGGCGAACTGGCTGTTCTGGTGGAGCCTCGTTGTGAGCCTCATGGTCGCGTTCGTCTTCGCCTTCCCGCTCAATCGGTGGCTCATCGCTCGAGGGCGCGGCCACGCGGTAGTGCACGCCTACATGCACTAGTCGAGATGCGTCTATTCGGCGTAAAGCTTCTCGATCTCCGGGGCGAAATGCTCTTCCACAACTCGGCGTTTCAGCTTCAGCGTCGGCGTGATCTCGTTCTCCTCGGCCGAGAAGTCGCGTGACAGGATCTCGAAGCGGCGAACCTGCTCGAAGCGCGCGAGGGTCTCGTTGACGCCCTCGACGGCCTCGTCGACGAGCTTGCGCACGTCGTCTCGCTGGGAAAGGTCGGCTGCGCTCCCGTCGAGACCGCGCTCGGTGGCCCACTTCGCGAGCTCGTCCTCGTCGAGCGTGATCAACGCAATGAGGTGGGGGCGGCGGTCGCCGACGACGAGCGCCTGCGAGACCCACGGGATGCCCTTGAGCAGGTTCTCGACGTTCTGCGGCGAGACGTTCTTGCCGCCCGCCGTGACGATGATGTCCTTCTTGCGGTCGGTGATCGTGAGGAAGCCATCCTCGTCGATCTCGCCCACGTCACCGGTGTGCAGCCAGCCGTCCCCGGGTAGCACCGCGCTCGTCGCCTCGGCGTCCTTGTAGTACCCGGCGAAGACGGTCGGCCCGCGGACAAGGATCTCGCCGTCCTCGGCCGTCGTGACCTCGATTCCGGGAATGGCGGGGCCGACCGTTCCGAACTTGAAGTGATGGGGGCGATTGACGTTCGACGCCGTCGTCCCCTCCGTCTGGCCGTAGCCCTCGAGCACGAGGATGTCGATGGCGTGGAAGAACTCAGCGATTTCCTTGGCGAGCGGCGCTCCCCCGGAGATCGCGGCCCGGAGCCGTCCGCCGAGCCGATCCTTGACCTTCGAGTAGACGAGCCGGTCGGCGAGGCGATGCTGGGCTGAGAGCCCGCGGGGAACCGGCCGCCCCTGCTGCCGGAGCGCGCTCACCCGCTGTCCCACGCGCAGCGCCCAGTCGATCAGCCGCCGCTTGATGCCGGTAGCGGCCGCGAAGTTGGCGGAGACCCCGGTGTGGACCTTCTCGAGCACGCGAGGCACGGTCGGGAGGATCGTCGGGCGAACCTCCGGCAGGACTTCGCCGATGCGCCGTGGGTCCGGGCAGAAGGCGATCGTGAAGCCGAGGTGCGCGCCGAGCAGGTGCATGAGCCGGCCGAAGTTGTGGGCCAGCGGCAGGTAGAGCAGCATCACGTCGGTGGGGAGGAAGAAGTCCTCGACCTGGTGGATCGTCCCGACCATCTCGTAGTAGTTCCGGTTCAGGATCATGCAGGCCTTCGGCGGGCCGGTCGTGCCCGACGTGTAGATGAAGGTGAAGAGATCCTCGTCGCCGATCTGGGCACGGGCACGATCGAGCGCGCCGGGGTCGCGCTCCGCCTGCTCGCGTCCAAGCGCCCGCAGCTCGTCGAGCGTCTCGACCGTGTACACGTGCTCGGGGCGCGCAGCCGCGATCTTGTCGAGGTCGGCCTCGGTCTCGACGAGGCAGCCGACGGCGTTCGAGTGCTCGAGGATGTAGCAGGACTCGGCCGGAGTGCTCGACGGATAGATCGGGGCCGCCACCGCGCCGATCTGCGCGAGCGCGAAGTCGAGCAGCGACCATTCGAGCCGGGTGTGGGCGAGGATGCCGAAGGCATCGCCCTTGCCGAGGCCGAGCGCCAGGAGGCCGTTGGCGAGCTCGACGACCGCCTCGGCTGCCTCGGCCCAGGAGACCTCTCGCCAGCCGTCTGGGGTCTCGACGAGATAGGCCGGCCTCGAACGCTCTTGCGCGATTGCGTCCTGCCAGAGAGACCAGATCGTGAGCACCCGAGGATTATGGGAGGAAATGGGCGGTCCAAGTACAATTCGTTCTCCCCATGCGCACGATCTGGAACGGTTCAATCAGCTTCGGCCTGGTCAACATCCCGGTCGGGCTGGCGCTTGCGACGAAGCCGTCGGCGCGGCAGTCGGACGTCTCCTTCCGCCAGCTGCACCGGGAGTGCATGACGCCGATCAAGCAGAAGCGCTGGTGCACCGTGCACGAGCGCGAGGTCGAGCGGGACGAGATCGTGAAGGGCTGGGAGGTCGCGAAGGGTGAGTTCGTGCTCGTCGAGGACGCCGACCTCGAGGCGATCATGCAGATCGACGACTCGAAGGCGATCCAGATCACGCGCTTCGTCGACGCGGCCGACGTCGACCCCGTCTACTTCGACCGCACCTACTACCTCGCACCGGCGAACGAGCCGGCTGCGCGACGGCCGTACGTGCTGCTCCTACGAGCAATGCAGGAAAGTAATAAGGCAGCGCTCGGCCGCTTCGTGCGCCAGGGGGCGGAGCACCTGTGCCTGATCCGCCCGAAGGGCGAGTGCCTCGCCCTCGAGACGATGTTCCTCGCCGAAGACGTCAATTCGCAGGCGGAGATCGAGGAGGCCGTGGGCGAGAGCGAGGTGAAGGCGCCGGAGCTCGACCTGGCGCGCCAGGTGATCGACAGCCTCGTCGGCGAGTTCGATCCGAAGGAGTTGACGAGCGAGTACCGGCAGAACCTGCGCCAGATGCTCGAGGCGAAGCTCACCGGCCAGGAGATCGCAAAGCCCGAGCCGGTCGTGGAGACGCCCGTCGTCGACCTCATGGACGCGCTCAAGCGGAGCGTCGAGGAGGTCAAGGGTGGCGGCAAGGCGAAGGCCGTCGCCAAGAGTGGTTCCAGAAAGCGCGTCGCGGCGCGCAAGACCGCCTAGCGAGGAACGGCGGCTCGACGGGCTCGCCTTTGCGGGCGCAGACGGCTCAGCGCTGTTTTCTGCGGCACGCAGGCGCTTGGCTATGTAGGCGAAGACGTCTAGTGTCAGAGGCGACGATTTCAGGGGGGAGAGGAGGCCACTCGATGCTGAAGATGGCGTTCGCCGTATGTCTTGCTGCCCTCGCGATTGCTGGAACTGCGGCGGCGACGCCGCCGATATCCACCGTCGTCAGCGCGGACGGGACTTTCACAGATACGTTCGACTGTTCGTTCCCACTTCAGGAAACCGTCTCGGGCTCCTACAGGGACACCTTCTACTTCGACAGTGCGGGCAATCCAGTCAGGGAGATCCTGACCAGCCAGTTCGGCGGGCCGCTGACCGTGACCTGGACGAATCTCGCGACGGGCTCGACGTTGTCAAGCCATGAGGCTGCTCCGCTCATCATCTACTACAACCCCGACGGGTCGTTCGCGTCGCTCCAGAACGTTGGGCTCATCTTCAACGTGACCATCCCGGGCCACGGCACCGTGCTACTCGACGTGGGTCGAGTCGTGATTGTTCGCCATCAAGGGATTGTCTTTGAAGCCGGTCCGCACCAGGAGGAGAATGGCGACACGGCAGCCTTCTGCGCTGCACTTACCTGACGGGCGGGCGGCGGTTTGTCGAAGTCGATCCGAGCTCAGACGCGCCCGCGGCAGCGGTGGATTGAAAGCAAACCCCTAAGAGGCGAGTGCCTCCGGCGGGGCCGAGCCCAACGCCTGGAGCTGAGCCTGGAAGAGCGTCTTGTCGATCTTCCCCTGGTAGATGGGCACGCCTTCTTGCATACAGACGCGGATCACTTCCTGGCGATCGATCCCCAGCTCCTTCGAGAGCTCCTCGGGCGTCAGGTGGTTCGGCATTCCGCTCCTCCTCTTTTAGGCCGCAATAAAGCCCGACGGCTCGTAGGCGCGATCGGGCTGGGTTACCGGCTCGTATGTCACGCGGGACTCAGACATCCCGCGCTGGGAGAACATCCATTGATCTAACTTTACTGGCGCGCGAGGACGTCCGCAAACGGTGACCTGGTCTCGAGGCTTTCACGGGAGCCCGCCGGCCCGGTCATCTTCCGCCGAACGCTGCTAGACCGGGTTCGGCAAGTCGACGAACTGCCAGTCGAGGTCGAACTCCTCCGCCAGCCTGCGCGTCAGCGCCTGGATGCCGATCCGCTCGGTTGCGTAGTGGCCCCCGGCGACGAAATGGATCCCGAGCTCCCGCGCCGTGTGCAGGGTCGGCTCCTCCGGCTCGCCCGTGAGGAACAAGTCGTACCCCTCGCGAGCGGCATCGGCCAGGTACCGGCCTGCGCCGCCGGTGACGATCGCCGCCCGCTCGATGCGATCGGGCCCGTGCGGGAAGACCAGCGGCTCGCTGCCGAGAGCCTCGCGCACCCGCGCCGTGAACTCCTCCACGCTCGCGGGCTTTGCGAGCGCGCCGCCGAACCCGATCGAGGCGAACCGATCTGCAGGCTCGATGCCGAGCTCGCGGGCGAGCAGGGCGTTGTTCCCGACTTTCGGATGCGCGTCGAGCGCGAGGTGGTACGCAGCGAGCGTGATCTCCGGGTCGAGGAGCGCTTTCACGCGCCGGCGTAGCGCATCGTCGATCACACGGGGATCGCGATCCCAGAGCAGGCCGTGGTGAACGAGCACCATCTGGGCGTCCGCCTCCCCGGCTCGCTCGAAGAGCTCGAGCGACGCCGACACGCCGCAAACGAGTCGGTTGACCTCTCGCGTGCCCGCGACCTGCATCCCCATCGGCCCGTAGTCCGGGTACGCGTCGAGCTCGAGCAGCTCGGCTGCGTGGGCGAGGATTTCGTCACGGTCGGCCACGAGGGCGCGATCCTACGCGGGTGCGGGTTCGAACGGGATGTCCGCCGCGGCTTCCTCCTTTCCCGTTGGCGGAGACAGGAACTGCACCCTGTTCGCGACCACTTCGATCGCGGTCCGCTTGTTTCCGTCCGAGTCCTCCCAGGAGCTGCTTCGCAGCCGGCCGTCAATGGCGACCCGCTTGCCCTTCGTCAGGTAGCGCGCGCAGGTCTCGGCCTGCTTGTTCCAGGTCGAGACCCAGACGAAGTCGGCCTCGTCCTTGCCGAGGCGATCCACGGCGAGCAAGAACTTCGCAACCTGTAGGTCCTCGCCGACGTCCTTGAGCTCCACCTCCGTGGCGAGATTTCCGATCAGCGTGACGACGTTCACGCGTTCCTCCCTCTGTTGACTGAGGAGGCAACGCTAGCGGAGGAAATGTGCCGGCACGGTGTCGGATTCGTGCCTAAATCGGGGTGCCCAGATTTGAACTGGGGACCTCTCCGACCCGAACGGAGCGCGCTACCAGGCTGCGCCACACCCCGAAGGGTTCACAGGTTAGCTCAGAATCTAGGCAAAGCTATCCTGCCTTTATGGCCGATCAAATTCGCGTTGCCTGCGTACAGATTACGAGCGGGCAAGAGAAGGCCGCGAACCTCGAAAAGGCGGAGAACCTCGTCGCGCAAGGGGCGGCCACCGGCGCGGACATCGTTGCCCTTCCGGAGAAATGGAACGTCATCGGGTCGCCCGACGTCCTCCACGAGACCGCGGAGACCATCGAAGGCGGCGAGTCGGTCGAGGCGATGCGCCGCTGGGCCAAGACGCACGGCATCACCCTCGTCGGCGGCTCGATCACCGAGCGCCGCGAGGGCCGCGAGAAGCTCTCGAACACCTGCCTCGTCTTCGACCCCGAAGGCGAGCTCGTCGCGACCTACCGCAAGATCCACCTCTTCGACGTCGAGGTCGGCGGTCTCACCTACCGCGAGTCGGAGGCGGAGGAGCACGGCGAGGAGCCCGTCGTCGCCGAAATCGAGGGCTGGCCCGTCGGGCTGACGATCTGCTACGACCTACGGTTCCCCGAGCTCTACCGCGTCCTAGCGCTCGAGGGAGCTCTCCTCGCGACCGTCCCCGCCCATTTCACGCTCTACACGGGCAAGGATCACTGGCATCTGCTCCTGCGCGCCCGTGCGGTGGAGAACGGCTTCTACGTCGCCGCGCCCGCGCAGGTGGGGGAGACGGGGATCGGCCGGCCGAGCTACGGGCGCTCGCTGATCGTCGACCCCTGGGGCACGGTGCTGGCGCAGGCGCCCGACGAGGAGACGGTGATCTCGGCGGAGCTAGACCGCGCCTGGCTCGACGAAGTGCGCCGCCGCTTGCCTTCGCTCTCGCAGCGACGCCCCGAGGCGTACCGCTGGCCTGCGCCCGCGTGAGCCTCAAGGCAGTCCTCTTCGACGTCGACTTCACGCTCGTCAAGCCGGGGCCCGACCTGGGCCCGGACGGCTACCAGCTGCTCGGACGCCGGTTCGGGCTCGAGCTCGACCCGGCGCGGTATCCCGAGGCGCGCGCGGCCGCGATCGAGACCGTTGAGCGGCACCCCGAGCTCGACCACGACGAGGAGGTCTGGGTCCTCTTCACCGAGCGGATCATCCGGGGGATGGGAGGCGACTCCGACCGTGCTTACGAGTGCGCGGTCGAGATGACGCGCGGCTGGGAGAAGGCGGCGAACTTCGAGCTCTTCGAGGACACGCTGCCCGTCCTCGCAGAGCTCCGCGCCCACGGCCTGAAGATCGGGCTCGTCTCGAACACGGGGCGCGACCTGGTGGCCTTCGTCGCCCACCATGCACTCGATGTGGACGCGGCGCTCGGTTCGGCGACGCACGGCAAGACGAAGCCGCATCCGGCGATCTTCCAGGCGGCTCTCGACGAGCTCGGAGTCGCGGCCGAGGAAGCGGTGATGGTCGGCGACTCCCCTGAGGACGACGTCGAGGGCGCGCGTGCGCTCGGGATGAGGGCCTTCCTGATCGACCGGGACGACCGCTTCCCGGAGGTCGACGACCGCCTGCCCGACCTGCGCGCGCTGCCGGCGGCGCTCGGTCTCAGCGGCAGGCAGGCTCGCCCAGGCGGCTGAGCCCGAAGCCCCAGACCCGCTCGTCAACCACGTAGAACGAGGTCGTCGTCCGCCCGCGCCGCAGCAACAGCACGGCATACGTTCCGCAATCGACCCGGAGAAGCGACGAGCCGTAGAGCCCCGCAATCCGGGCCGCCGGGTCGTCGATCCGCAGCCCGCGGTCGGTGTGCCAGCCCTGAGGGCTCCAGACGGTGAAAAGTGCAACGACACGGCCTCGCCTGAATGCCAGGCCCGCGCCCTGCGGCTCGAATTTGCGCAGGTTGAAGTACCAGGTCTGCTCACGGCAGTCACGGCAGACGCCGTGGCGCGACCCCCAAGCGGCGTTCACCTGCGCGCCAATCGATCCGAGGCGAAGACCCCCGAGGCTCTTGCTCGTGACGAGAAGCCCGACGCGAGGGGCTGCTGCCGAGGCCCCGGAGACCAGGGCGACGGCGGCGAGCCCGGCGACTAGCCCCGCGCGGCGAGCGCCGGAGCCCACGAGGCGATCGGCGAGACGTCTCCGCCTGCGCCGTTCAGGTTGCGATAACCGAGCGCGTGCTCGGCCTGCATCATCTTGTGGATCTGGGTCGTGCCCTCGTAGATGATCGGCGCCCGCGCGTTCCGGAAGTAGCGCTCGATCCCGTACTCCGCCGAGTAGCCGTAGGAGCCGTGCACCTGGATCGCGAGGTGCGCCGCGCGAAAGGCTGACTCCGTCGCGTGCCATTTCGCAAGCGAGGTCTCGCGAGTGTTCCGCTTGCCCTCGTTCTTGAGCCAGGCAGCTTGCATGACGAGCAGCTTCGACGTCTCGTAGCCGAGCACCATCTCGGCGATCATGTCCTGGACGAACTGGTACTTCCCGATCGGCTCCCCGAAGGTCTCGCGCTCGCGCGCGTACTCGACGGAGCGCTCGAGCATCGCCCGGATCACGCCGCAGGCGCCGGCCGCGACCGTGAAGCGGCCCTGGTCGAGGCCGTACATCGCGATCTCGAAGCCCTGGCCCTCTTCGCCGAGGAGGTTCTCCGCGGGCACCTCGAGGTTCTCGAAGAAGAGCTCGCCCGTCGAGCCGGCCCAGATCCCCAGCTTGTGCTCGGTCTCCGCGGACGTGAGCCCGGACATCCCTTTCTCGAGCAGGAATGCGGAGATGCCCTTGTGCTTCGCCGACGGATCGGTCTTCGCGAAGACGAGCGCATGGTCGGCGACCGTCGCGTACGAGATCCAGTTCTTCGAGCCGTTGAGGACGTAGACATCGCCCTCGCGGCGGGCGGTGCTCTTCATGGCTGCGACGTCGGACCCCGCGCCCGGCTCCGTCAGCCCGAAACAGGCGAGCTTCTCGCCGCGCGCCTGAGGCGCGAGCCAGCGCTGCTTCTGCTCCTCGGTCCCGTAGCGGAGGATCGCGAGCGAGTTGAGCCCGACGTGAACGGAGATCAGCGTGCGGAACGCGGCCTCGCCGCGCTCGATCTCCTCGCAGGCGAGCGCCTCGGAGACGAAGTCGAGGCCTGCGCCGCCGTACTCCTCGGGGATGACGATCCCGAGCAGCCCCAGCCCGGCCATCCCCTCGATCACGCCCAGGTCGAGGTGGTGGTTGATGTCGTTCTCGATTGCGTTCGGGAGCACCTGCTCGTCCACGAACGAGCGGACGGTGCCCTGGATGAGGCGCTGCTCGTCGGTCAGGTCGAAGTCCATCGGCGTGAGTCTACGGGTCGGCGGGTTTGACTCTCCGACACACCTGGGTACGATTGACTGACTAGTCAATCAACGGGAGAATTCGGCTAGGAGAGCCAGACGAGATGGCGATCATTGAGCAGATGACGACAGGCGGAGTCTCCTTCGAGCTGACCGCCGAGCAGCGCGACCTACGCGCGCTCGCGCACGAGTTCGCCGAGAAGGAGATCCGGCCGCGCGCCGCCGAGTACGACGAGCACTCGACGCATCCCGAGGACGTGATCGCGAAGGCGCACGAGCTCGGGCTGATGAACGTCCACATCCCGGAGGAGTTCGGCGGGCCCGGGCTCTCGATCTTCGACGGCATCCTCGTGGGCGAGGAGCTCTCCTGGGGTTGCTCCGGGATCACCGTCTCGATCATCGCGAACACGCTCGGCGCCGCTCCGGTCGTGCTCGCGGGCAGCGACGAGCAGAAGCGCGAGTGGCTGGCGCCGCTGATCGAGGTGCCGATCCTCTGCTCGTTCGCGCTGACCGAGCCGAATGCCGGCTCGGATGTCTCGGGCATCCAGACGACGGCGGTGCGGGACGGAGACGACTACGTCATCAACGGCTCGAAGATGTTCATCTCGAACGCCGGGCATGCGGCCTGGATGGTCATCTTCGCCTCAACCGACAAGAGCAAGGGCCATCGCGGGCTCTCGGCCTTCATCGTCCCGGCCGACGCCGAGGGCTTCACGGTCGAGAAGCACCTCGACAAGATGGGCCAGCGCGCAACGGACACCTCGGCGGTTGCCTTCCAGGACGTCAGGGTGCCCGCTGCGAACCGGCTCGGCGAGGAAGGCGAAGGGTTCAAGATCGCGATGCGCACGCTCGACCACACGCGGCCGGGCACGGCGATCGGCGCGGTCGGCGTTGCGCGCGCCGCGTACGAGCTCTCGGTCGACTACGCGCGCGAGCGGGTCCAGTTCGGCCAGCCGATCGCGATGAACCAGGGCGTGAACTTCCTGATCGCGGACATGGCCGCGGAGATCGAGGCGGCGCGGCTGCTCACCTGGCAGGCCGCGTGGCTCCTCGACCAGGGCCAGCGGGCGACGCTCCAGTCCTCGTTCGCGAAGCGGTTCGCCTCCGACACGGCGATGAAGGTGACGACGGACGCGGTCCAGATCTTCGGCGGCTACGGGTACATGAAGGAGTACCCCGTCGAGAAGCTGATGCGGGACGCGAAGCTCTTCCAGATCTACGAGGGCACGTCGCAGATCCAGAGGCTCGTCATCGCCCGCGAGATCTTCTTCCCCCGGGATTAGTCGCGTTACGAAATCCGGCTGGTCCGGTAAGTACACTGACGGTCTTGTCGGTGCGGGTCGCTCATCTTCCCCGCGCCCGTCGGCGTAGGCGTGCCCGGGTGCGGCTTCTTTGGCAGTGGAGCCTGTTCCTTGCCGCGGTCCTGGTCCTGGGCGCAACGACGCTCGGGCTGGCCTTCGCGGGCTCGCCGAAGCGGTTGCCGGCGGGGTCCGAGATCGCCGGCGTCGACGTCTCCGGCCTGACGCCCGGCACCGCTCGGGCGATGCTCAAGCGGCGCTCGCGCGAGCTCGGCGCCGTGCCGGTCGTCTTCACGGCGAACGGCAAGCGCTGGCGCGTGAAGCCCGACGCCGTCGTCGCCGAGGTCGACTGGGCGGCAGCAGTCGAGGCCGCGCGGCAGCAGGGAGAGGGCTTCGGGCCGTTCCGCGGCCTGAAGCGTCTCGGCGTCCGGGTCTTCGGCGGGGACGTTGCGCCGAGGGCGAACGTCTACCAGAGCGCAATCAACTCCTACCTGACGGGTTTCGCGAAGGCCGTCGACCGCCCCCGGGTCGAGCCGTCCCTCCGGCTGCGCGGGCTCCAGCCCGAGGTCGTCCCCGGCCACGCGGGCACCGTCCTGGACCGGCGCGAGGCGCAGCGAGTCTTCGTTCGCGGGCTGACCGGGCTCTCGCGCGATCCAATCGCGCTGCCGCTGCGAGCCGATCGCCCTCACCTCGCCACAATCGATCTTGCCGGCGCCAAGGTGAAGGCCGAGACGGCGTTGTCGGCTTCCGTCGACCTTTCCTACGGCGCCGGCAGCTGGCACCTGACGCGCGTGAAGATCGCACGCCTGCTGGCCCTGCCGCGGAACGGCTCGACCGAGCTCGAGCTGGCCGGCCCGGTCGCGACCCACTTCTTCGCCAATCTCAGGAAACGTGTCGAGCACCCGCCAAGGGACGCGACTTTCCGGGTCGGCGCGGGGAACATCGTTCGAGTCGTCCCCGCCGAGGCTGGCCGAACCCTCGATGTCGAGGCCACGACGCGCAACTTGCTCGCCGCGATGCTCTCGACCTCGAATCGGCGCGCAGACCTGCGCACCATCGCGGCTGCCCCCGACCGCACGACGCGCGAGGCGAGGGCGATGGGGATCACGGGGCTCGTGGGCGCGTACGAGACGTTCTACGGAGGCGTTCCGAACCGCATCCACAACGTCCAGCTGGTCTCGCACCTGATCGACAACCACTTCATCGCGCCGGGCGCTGAGTTCTCGTTCAACGGGACGACCGGCGAGCGTACGCCGGACAAGGGGTTCCTCGAGGCGCCGGTGATCATCAACGGCGAGCTGAAGACCGGCCTCGGCGGTGGAATCTGCCAGGTGTCGACGACGACGTTCAACGCCGCCTACGAAGCCGGGCTGCCGATCACCGACCGCACGAACCACGCGCTCTACATCAGCCACTACCCGCTTGGGCGCGACGCGACGGTCAACTATCCCGACACCGATCTCAAGTTCGTCAACGACACCGATCACTGGCTCTGGCTGCGCACCTTCGTCGGCTCGTCCTCGCTGACCGTGGCCCTCTACGGGACTCCACAGCACCGGCGCATCGTCAGCGATGTCTCCCCGCTGGTCGTCACCGGCGCGCCGCCGGTCAAGAGGGTGCGTGATCCGAATCTCCTCGTCGGCCAGACCTCGCTCGAGGAGTCCGGGTCGCCCTCGCTCTCGACGAACGTTCGCCGTCGCGTCTACACCGCGGGCGGCAAGCTGCTCTACGACCACACGTGGTACTCGTCCTATCGGGCCGAGCCCCGCGTGATCCGCGTCGGAACGAAGCCCAAGCCGGAGCCGCCGGCCAAGAAGAAGAAGAAGGGTGCGCCACCCCCTCCGCCCCCGCCCGGGCCGCCTCCGCCCACCTCGCCTCCGACCCCTTAGGACTCAGCCTCCGCGATCGCGTCCGCGAGCCAGGCGGGCACGCGTGTGGGTCGATGCTCGCCGACCGAGACGCATGCGTGCGTCGTCCAGCCCTCCGCGATCGGCTCCCCGTCGCGCTCGACCGCGTAGTCGAAGCGGAAGCGGGCTCCTCGTACGTCGCTACAGCGGGAGCGGATCGTGAGCCGGTCGTCGAAGCGCGCGGCCGAGACATAACGCGCGTAGGCCTCCAGGGTCAGGGCGTCGACCCCTTCGCTCCGCAGGGCGAGGTAACCGCCCCGGAACCGCCGCAGGTACTCGATCCGCGTCGCCTCGAACCAGACGAGGTAGGCCGCGTGATGGGCGATGCCCTGCGCGTCGGTTTCGGCGAAGCGGACGGTGACATCGTTTGTGAATTTGAAGTCGCTCACCGCGAGGCGAAGCATCGCAGCCGCAGTCGTTTGACAGGGTCTGACCCTGGGTATAGAAACGACAATCCGCGGCCTGTCTCAGGTCGATGTAACGGTGCCCTCTGGGGGTGCGGAAGGGAGAGAGGATGAGGAAGGTAATTGCGATTGGGCTCGCCGTCTTGGCGACCCTCGTCATCGGCACGTTTGCGGGAGCTGCTCGCGCAGCGAGCAACTTCGATTGCGACGAGGCGTGGTCGCTGTGCGCCGAGCCGTCCGACTCGATCGGCTACAACGGCACGTATACGGGTCACGACGAGCCGTCGCTGCTTTTCTATTCGGCGACGGCGGGCTCGGGGAACTCCAGTATCTACCAGCTGACGCTGCCCGACGAGTCGAGGACGCTGCCGAACCAGCAGGGCACCGGAGGCACGTGGAACTTCCAGCTCCACCCGGCGTTCTGGCTCGGGATGGCGCTCTGCGACAACCAGTCGGCGCCGGAGTTCACGCACGATCCGTGTGTCGCCGACAGCGACACGAACATCAAGGACGGCGAGGACCCAAGCCAGGCGGATTACATCGGCAAGCACGCAGGGACTGCGTTCCTCGAGCTCCAGTTCTACCCACCGGGCTGGGCGCCGTGGCCGCCGGGAGTGAGCTGCGACGCGCACAAGTGGTGCGCGGCAATGGCGATGTTCAGCTTCAACCGAAACCAGAACACCGGCGAGAACAACAATGGCGATTGTCTCGGAAGGGTCGGCATCGAGCCGGTCAACTTCGCTTTCATCACGCTGTCCGGCACTCCCCACGCGCCTCCGAGCCCACTTGGCGCGACCGGGGACACGTTCACGCCGCACAGCTCGTCGGACCTGTTCATGAACGCAAACGACAAGCTCGTGGTCGACATGCACGATTCCGGTGCGGGCCTGGTCACGGTCATCCACGACCTGACGACGGGTTCCGTCGGGTCGATGACGGCGAGTGCCGCCAACGGGTTCGCCCAGGTGAACTACGACCCGAGCGCCTCGACGTGCACCGAGAATCCGTACGGGTTCCACCCGATGTACTCGACGTCGAGTGAGCACACTCGCGTCCCCTGGGCGGCACACTCGTACAACGTCGCGTTCTCGGACGAGATCGGGCACTTCGAGTACTGCAACAGCGTTCCCGTCGAGGGCGATGTCTGCGCCGATCCGGGCGCAAACGACGACGATGTGCCGTGCTTCAGCTCGGCCTTCTCCCTGCTCGTGCGGATCGGAGGCTGCATCGGAACCGACAATGACTTCGATGGGGTCCCCTACCAGCCGGTGTGGCCGGGGACGAACCGCAATCACGGCCAGGACACGAAGTTCCACGCGGACCCGGTCGTGTTCTCGAGCCCGCTCTTCAACGGCACGCAAAGCTACAACCGCGTTGCCTTCGAAGCCGATCTGCCGCGAATCGAGGCGGCAGACTTCGGCGGTCAGTGCGACCGGAACACGGGCGAGAACTGTGTCAACCCGCCGCCCGGCGCGAACTTCTATCCGATCTACTCGACGAGTAGGCCTAATCACAACTCATGCTTCTGGCAGATCGGCGGGCCGTACAACCCGCACACGACGAACACCTTCGGCGGGAACTCGACCGCGGAGTTCGGGCCGCTTCTTCTGAGCCTGTACCCGAACGTCGGCTTCGTGCCGCTCCACCGCTACAACAACTTCCGGCAGATCCTGAGCACGAATCCGTGCTAGCGAGGGGCTGACCGACGAGTTGACATCGAGGGGCGTCCTCCGGGGCGCCCCTCTCCCTCTCCGGGAACTACGCCGCGGCTCGGCGCAGTAGGCGCTCGTCCAGCACTTCCCGGCAGGACGAGCACACCTTGCGCTCGACCTCGTACGGGACGCCGGCCCGCTGACGAAGGACGTGTTTCGTCTCCTCCGTGTGGCGATGCGACTTCTTCTGACTCATCTCATCCATTGCTCTCAGGCTAGCTTGCACATCGGTGGGTACAACCCCAAAGCGGTGACGGTTCGGTGAACACTTGGCCAACATTCCGACGCTTCATTTGTCGGCTAGTTAGTGAAGAAGGATTAGCGGCGGCGTTTCGGCGGTAAGGTGTTCGAGAGAGACCAGCGACGAAAGGCACGGCAAAATGGCTCAACAAAAAGACAAAGACCTGCTGAGCCGGCTCGCGGATCGCGGGGAGCAAGTCGTCGGCCGGATCACCGATCTTCCCGGCGCGAAGAACCTGCTCGACCGGACGACCCAGCTCGCCAAGAGCCTGGACGAGGTCCAGAAGCGCGTCCGCAGCCTGGGCCCGCTCGAGAAGAGGGTCGCGTCGATCGAGAAGCGCCTCGAGAAGCTCGAGGGCAAGGGCACGACCCGCAAGCGCACGGCGACCCGGCGCACGACGTCCTCGAGAGCGTCGACGGCCAAGCGCTCCGCGACGCCGAGGCGGACGCCCCGACGGCGCCCGCCCGGCTCCAGCTAGCGGCCGACCAGACGGGCCACATACAGACCGCCGGAGGTTTCGTTGTACGAAACGCGCTCCGGCACGTCGTAGCGCGTGTAGACGACCCAGCCTCCTGGCCCGGCGAAGGCTTCGCCGTCAGCGTTACCCTCCCGCAACAGCGTGGACTGGCGCCGCAGCCTCGGGTCGACGGCGACGAGCGCTTCGAGGCCTGCGACAGCCGTGCCCGTCGGCTGCGCATACACAAAGAGCACCTTCGAGTCGCGACTCCAGGTGGCGCCGTGACCACCGGGGCTGGCGTTCACGTCTCCAGTGCGGTTGTAGAGGAGGTCGAATGTGTGGTAGGCCCAGATCGAATCCGTCTTCCGCGTGCACTGCTCGGCCCACTGCAAGACGAAGCGGGTTCCATCCGGAGCCCAGGAGCGGGGCAGGACGAACATGTGCCCGCTCAGGCGCCGACGCTGCCCCGACCTGCGGTCGAGGAGAAATGTCTCGCAGCGCCGGTCGTACAGCAACCGCCGTCCGTGAGAGCTGATCGCCCAGCGCGCGACGCGGGGCATTCCCGGAACGGCGTGGGGCGGTCGGCCCGGACGCACGATCTTCAGCCGCCCGAGATCGGAAAAGGCGACCCGACCGTCAGCGAGCCAGGCGAACTCGCCCCAGCCCGAGGTGGCGACGAGGGCTCGCTGCCCGGTGGCCAAGTCGAGTGACAGCAGCCGAGCCCAGCGGCGATAGAGGAGCCGCTTGCCGTCGGGAGAGAAGAGCGCCTGAGGATCCTGCCCCGACGGCGGTGCAGGGGCCACGAACCGCAGCTCGTTCGTGCGCAGGTCGAGGAGGCTCAGGGAGCCCCGCCAGAAGAGTGCGAGCAGCGAGCCGTCCGGTGAGAGATCGGCCACGCTTGGGCGGTCTTCCAGCGAGGTGAACCGCCTGAGGAGGCGGACGTCGGTCAGGCGAGCATGCCCTGCGGCGAGCTTTGTCGAATACGTTCGGATGAGCCGCTGCTTGGCGGACGCGGGCGGTGCCGGCTTGGCGGGGCTCGAGTGGCCGGGCTGCCACTCGAAGTCGTGGATGTACTCGAGCTCGACCAGGCGCCGGCTCGGGCCGCCCGCAGCAGGGACGACGTAGAGGTCGCTCAAGCCGTCGTCGTCCCCATCGGCCACATACGCGAGAAACCGTCCGTCCGGAGACCATTTGGGGCCCTCGCCGCTCCAGTGAGGTGCGATCGCCACGCGGTGCTCGCCCGACCCATCCGCTCGCATCACCCTGATCTCGGGTGGGGGGAGACCGCGATCGAGCGTGAACGCCAGCCGGCTCCCGTCGAGCGACCACACCTGGTTGGACTCGACGACAGGGGAGGGCCCCACGGAGCGGGAGCGGCTGACGTTGACGGCTTCGCTCCGGCTGGCGCCGACGAAGATTTGCGTGTCCCCATGCCGGTCTCTCCGGCGGAAGGCAACTTGCCGACCGTCCGGAGAGCGCACTCCTTCACGGACGTACTCGACGCGAACCCGCCGGAGCCGGCCGCCCCGCTCTGCGTCCACGACGCTCGTCTCGAGCCGGTACAACGCGTACCGGGCGACCCCGATCCTCTTCGCCGAGGCCCAGCGCAGCTGAACCTGCGAGGAGGGCAGGTATGCGAGGCGCTTGGCACGCGCCCCTGACGAGTCCATGACGAGCAGGGCCGCGTTATGTCCCTCGGGGACCCGATCCGTCGCGACCGCCAGGCGTGAGCCGTCCGGGGACCAGACCACCCGCTCGGCTCCCCAGTTCCGAGCGCGGGTGAGTTGGCGCAGACCGTTGCCGTCCGCCCCGATCGTGAAGAGGTACCCATCCTCGCCGCCGACGAACACGAGCCGGCTCGACCGGCCGGAACGGCTCGGCGTGCCATGCCCCAGGCATCCCGTTCCGAGAACAGTGAGGCACGCCAGGGCCGCGACCGCGAGACCCCGCATGCCGGCATGGTAAGCGCGAGGCGCCACCTGGGCTAGCCTCGACGCCGGCGGTATAGGAACGGTTCAGAGCCGCTCTAGGGGACCCTGAGCCGCAAGGCCTGCGGCACGACCTCGAAAGTTGCTGGCGTCGTTCCGGGCTGCTCGCCGTCGAGCTGGACGGGCAGGGCGATCGGCGCGTCGATCGAGACTCTGGCGCCGCGGAGCAGCTCGGCCTTTGGGTGGGGGAGATGCGTGCCGCGGTAGATCTTCGGTAGCGTCCTGACGAGGTCCCGCTTCGAGATATCGCCGATCAGGAGGACATCGAAGAGCCCGTCGCCCGGGTCGGCCTCGGGAGTGATCTTCATGCCCCCTCCGAGGTAGCGGCCGTTCGCCACCATGACGTCGTACATCGCTCCGCTCCGCTCCTCGCCGTCGACCGAGACCGTCATCTGTGCGTTGCGCCACCGGGCAAAGACGGCAAAGGTGCTCCAGGCGTAGCTGAGCTTCCCGCCGAGCGCCTTGCCGGTCTCGTTCACCCGCTTGGCGATGGCGCCGCTCATGCCCGCGCTCGCGATGTTGGCGAACCACGTCGTGTCCTCCGGCCCCGCCCAGGTCCGGAAGGTCGCCCGGCCGAGGTCGACGACGCGAGTGCTCCCGCTGCGGGCGACGTCGAGGGCCTCCTCGGTGCCGCGCGGGATGCCGAACGTGCGGACGAAGTCGCCCCCGGTGCCGCGGTGGACGATTGCGAGCTCGACGCCCTCGAGGCCCGCGATGCCGTTCACGACCTCGTTCACGGTTCCGTCCCCGCCGACCGCGACGAGCAGGCGTGCGCCTCCCGCGGCGGCCTCCCTGGCGAGGTCGACGAGATGGCTCGGTCGCTCGGAGAGGAAGGTGTCGCCGCTCAGGCCGCGCTCGGCCGCGAGGCGCGCGATCTCCGGCCAGCGCTTGCCGGTCGCGCCGTTGTCGGCCGCCGGGTTGACGAGGAAGGCGGTCTCGCTAATGAGCGTCCGCGGTGACCGTCGTCAGGGCGACGCGGGTCATCCGGTCGACCGCGGCCTGAAGGTCCTCGTCCGAGATCCGGGTGAACGACCCCGCGACGATGATGTCGCTCACCGTCAGCAGGCAGCCCGCCTGCACCTTGCGCAGCGCACCGATCGTGAAGATGACCGCCGCCTCCATCTCGACGGCGAGCACGCCGCGCGACGACCAGCGCTCGTGCCGCCCCTCGTCCGGGTCGTAGAAGGTGTCCGACGACGCGATCGCGCCGACGCGCATCGGCTGTTCGAGCGCCTTCGCCGCGTGGACGGCGCCGTGCACGAGCTCCCAGTCCGCGGTCGGGCAGTGCGGCTCGCCGCCCACGTAGTGCCGCGCGGTGCCGTCCGCCGGGACCGCAGTCAGCGCGACGATCAGGTCGCCCAGCTCGAGGTCCGGCTGGAGGCCGCCGCACGTGCCGACGCGCAGGAAGCGCTTCACGCCGAGCTGGACGAGCTCCTCCATCACGATCGCGGCGGTCGGACAGCCCATCCCGGTGGCCTGCACGGAGACCGGCCGGCCTTCGTACTCGCCCGTGTATCCGAGCAGGCCGCGCTCGGCGTTCCGCTGGAAGGCGTTGTCGAGGTACGTCTCGGCGATGTACTTCGCCCGGAGTGGGTCTCCGGGCAGGAGGCACGCCTCCGCGTACTCGCCTTGCTCCGCTCGCACGTGAATCGGCACGCCGAAACCCTATTGCGATAGTTCGCGGGATGCTGACGGATCCGACCTCCGACAAGATCCTGGCTTTCTGCGCGGAGGACCCGATCGAGCGCGTCTTCCTCGAGGACGTCGCCCGGCGCGGCTTTGCCCGCTTCCGTGCGGTCGAGGGCGCGCAAGGTCTCGCCGCGCTCTGCTACTTCGGCGCAAACGTCGTCCCCTCCGGACAGGGATGCGGAGCCTTCGCAACCGAGGCCGCCGTTCACGCGACGCGGATGATCATCGGCGAGGCGGGCGCGGTGACCGACCTCTGGGCCGCGGCTCGCTCGGTCATGCCGGTGCCTCGAGCAGATCGCCCAGGCCAGCCCGTCTATGCGATCGACGAGCCGCCCGAGAGTGCTGCGAGCGGGCTGCGCGCGGCGACGATCGAGGACCTCGACCTGCTGCTGCCGGCCTGCGCGGCCACGCATCAGGAGGAGCTCGGCGTCGACCCGCTCGAACGCGATGGGGACGGGTTCCGCCGGCGCACGGTGTCGCAGATCCAGGAGGGGCGCTCGTGGCTCTGGGCCGAGGGCGGGACGATCCTCTTCAAGGCGGAGGCCTCGGCCTGGACCCCGAGCGCGGTCCAGCTCCAGCAGGTCTGGGTCGATCCGGAGGTGCGCAACGAGGGCTACGGGACGCGCGGGATCAGCGATCTCTGCCGGCTGCTCCTCGAGCGGACGCCTTCGGTGTGCCTCTTCGCCCGCCCCGAGAACGAGCCCGCGATCCGTCTCTACGAGAAGATCGGCATGCGGCGGGTCGGCACCTACCGGAGCCTGCTTTTCTGACTTAGCAACAGTCTGTTGCAAAGTACGAAAGGCGCTGGTTCGACTAGCTTTTGTCCATGGAGCCCCGGGCGTTTCGGAAGGCGGTCGAGGACGACATCCGCCGGCACGAGCTGATGCCGCCCGGCGGGGCGGTGACTTGCCTCGTCTCGGGCGGCGCCGACTCGACCTGCCTCTGGCACGTCCTGCGCGAGCTGGGCTACGAGGTCTCGGCGCTCCACGTCGACCACGGCCTGCGCGGCGCCGAGTCTGACGACGACGCTGCGTTCTGCCGCGACGTGCTGGGAGCGGAGGTCGTCGACGGGCGCGGCGGGAAGACCGAGGACGAGCTGCGCGAGATCCGCTACTCGTTCGCGACCGACCGGCTGCGCGCGACGGGCCACACGGCCTCCGACCAGGTCGAGACCGTTCTCTACCGCATCGTCGCCTCGGGCGCGCCGGGCCGCATCGACCGCAAGCGCGCCGACGGCGTCGTCCGGCCCCTGCTCGACCGCTGGCGCGACGACACCGAGGCCTACTGCCTCGCCGAGGGCCTCGACTTTCGCCGGGACACGTCGAACCCGGACACGAAGCGGGGGCTCATCCGCGAGCAGATCCTGCCGCTGCTCCTCCAGCTCCATCCGGCCGCCGAAGGCAATCTGCTTCGCTTGGCCGACCGCAAGACGGCCCCGCCGGAGCTCGTCCGGCTCCTCGAGTCGGTCGAAGGCTCGACGCGGCTCGACCTCGGCGGCGGCCGGGCTGTCGTCCGCGAGTACGACCAGGTGTGGCTCGAACGCTCCCCCGTCGTGCTCGACGGCGAGGTGCGCTGGGGCTCCTGGCGCATCGCGTCCGACCGCAAGGGGCTTAAGGTACGCGGGTGGCGTCCCGGCGACCGTCTGGCGGGGCGCACGAAGAAGATCCAGGACGTGTTCGTGGACGCCAAGATCCCGCGATCGGAGCGTGAGGCCTGGCCACTCGTCGTTCGCGGGGACGAGGTGGTCGCGGTGCCGGGAATCGTCGAAGCAGAGGGAGTGCAGGCCGAGCGTGTCCCAGACTGAGTTGGAGCGCGGGATCGGAGAAGTTCTCGTCGAGGAAGAGGCGTTGCGCGCGCGCGTCGCGGAGCTCGGCGAAGAGATCTCGAGCGACTACGCGGGCCGCGACCTCCTGCTCGTGGGCGTCCTCAAGGGCGCCGTCTTCTTCATGGCCGACCTCATGCGCCAGCTGACGGTTCCGTGCGAGGTCGACTTCATGGCGATCTCGAGCTACGGCGCGGCGAGCGACTCGTCGGGCGTCGTCCGGATCCTCAAAGATCTGGACATCCCGCTCGACGGGAGGCACGTCCTCGTCGTCGAGGACATCATCGACTCCGGCCTGACCTTGTCCTATCTGATGCGAAATCTGCGCGCGCGCCAGCCGGCCTCGCTCGAGGTGTGCGCGCTGCTCACGAAGCCCGGCAGGCGCGAGACCGAAGTCCCCGTCCGGTACGTCGGCTTCGAGATCCCGAACCGGTTTGTCGTCGGCTACGGCCTCGACTACGCGGAGCGCTACCGCAACCTCCCGTACGTTGGCGTTTTGCAGGACGAAGTCGAAGCGGGTGTAACAAAGCGGTAAGGATCCTCGTCCGGGGGAGGCAGGAACGGTGACCGCTGCTACGCTGCTCCAGGAGGCGCCTTCTTGAACCGATTTTTCCGCTCGGCACTGTTCCCATTGATCGTGATCGTGCTGCTCGTCTACCTGGCGAGCTCGCAGCTGCACGGCAAGAACAAGAACGAGAAGAAGGTCACGCTCTCGGAGTTCATCCAGGACGTCAAGACCCAGCAAGTCCAGAACGCCGACCTCAACCCGAACAAGCGCCAGGTCACCTTCCAGCTGAAGGACGGGAAGAAGGCCTCGGTCCATTACCCGAGCGACCAGTACGCCGGGCAGCTGACGAACCTGCTCGAAAAGAACCAGGTCGCGTTTGACTCGAAGGGCACCGGAGGGTCGGCCTGGTGGTCGCTCCTCACGGGTCTCCTGCCCTTCGTTCTCCTCTTCGGCTTCTGGATCTTCCTCATGAACCAGGTGCAGGGCGGCGGCTCGAAGGTGATGAGCTTCGGCAAGAGCCGCGCCAAGCGGATGACGCCCGACGCGCCGAAGATCGGCTTCAAGGACGTGGCCGGGGTCGAGGAGGCTGTCGAAGAGCTCCAGGAGATCAAGGAGTTCCTCGAGAACCCGAAGAAGTTCCAGGCGCTCGGCGCCCGGATTCCGAAGGGCGTTCTGCTCTACGGCCCACCCGGCACCGGTAAGACACTCCTCGCGCGCGCGGTCGCGGGCGAGGCGGGCGTGCCGTTCTTCTCGATCTCGGGCTCGGACTTCGTCGAGATGTTCGTCGGCGTCGGCGCGAGCCGGGTGCGCGACCTCTTCGAGCAGGCCAAGCAGGCTTCCCCGTGCATCATCTTCATGGACGAGATCGACGCTGTGGGCCGCCATCGCGGCGCCGGCCTCGGCGGCGGGCATGACGAGCGTGAGCAGACCCTGAACCAGCTCCTCGTCGAGATGGACGGGTTCGAGCTGAAGGACAACATCATCTTGATCGCGGCCACGAACCGCCCCGACATCCTCGATCCGGCGCTGCTGCGCCCCGGCCGTTTCGACCGGCAGATCGTCGTCGACCGGCCCGACCGCGTCGGCCGCAAGAGGATCCTCGAGGTGCACGCGAAGGGCAAGCCGCTCGATCCGGAGATCGAGCTCGACACTCTCGCGGCAGGAACCCCTGGCTTCACCGGCGCGGATCTTGCGAACCTCATCAACGAAGCCGCGCTCCTCGCCGCGCGCCGCGGCCGGAAGACGATCGGCCAGGAGGAGCTCGAGGAAGGGATCATGCGCGTGATCGCCGGTCCCGAGAAGAAGACCCGCCTCTTCTCCGAGCAGGAGCGGAAGATCACGGCGTACCACGAGATGGGCCATGCGCTCGTCGGTCACTACACCGACCAGGACGCCGAGGTGCACAAGATCTCGATCATCAGCCGCGGACAGGCGCTCGGCTACACGATCTCGCTTCCGCGCGAGGATCGGTACCTGACCACCCGCACGGCCTTGATGGACCAGCTGGCGGCGGTTCTCGGTGGCCGCGCAGCCGAGGAGATCGTCTTCAACGAGGTGACGACGGGTGCCGCCAACGACATCGAGAAGGTGACGCACACCGCGAAGCAGATGATCATGCGCTACGGGATGAGCGAGAAGCTCGGCCCGCGCGTTCTGGGTCGCAACCAGGACATGCCGTTCCTCGGGCGCGAGATGCACTCGGAGCCGGACTACTCCGAGGAGATGGCCCGCGACATCGACGACGAGATTCATCGGGTGATCGAGGAAGCGCACGTGCGGGCGCGCCGGGTGCTCGAGGAGCATCTCGACGAGCTGCACAGGCTGTCCGCGATCCTCGTCGAGCGCGAGACGATCGACAAGGACCAGTTCATCAAGCTGCTGGAGGGCGCTTCGGACGAAGAGGTCTTCCCCGAAGAGGTCTCGGAGAGCTCCGAGCCGGCCAAGCCGAAGACCGAGCGCCGCTCGCGTGTGCCCAAGCCCAAGCCGTTCCCGTTGCCCGGGCAGGCCATGCAGCCGCCCCCACCCGAAGGCGCCAAGAGCTAAATCGGACCTGTCCCGGGACCTGGTCCCAGGCCAGGGCCAAACGGCACAAGTCCCCGGACCTGGTCCCGAGCCCGAGCCAGGTCTTCGCGGATCCTGTCGGCGCCTTCTTCCACGAATGACCGGTAGCGCTCGCGCGCAGTCGTGGAAGAATCGGCGAAGAGGAGCAGGAGCTCGCCGATTGCCAGCCACGGGAAGCGCGGTGTAACACCGATCGCCGCTCGGTAGCTCGACCATGGCCACTGCTCCGGCCGTCCGCAGAGCCCGGCACGCACGGGGTTGCAGACGACGTACCGCGTGACCTCGAGCAGATGCCCCTCGTTTTCGATGAGTTCTGCGCCATACGGGCCCTCGAAAACATGACCCGTCCGGTCGTGCCGCCAGTTGAATCGTTGCGCGTACCACTGGTTGAGCGTGTGCATGCCCAGAGCGATGTTGGGTTCCGGGGTCCGGATCATCAGGTGGAAGTGGTTGCCCATCAGGCAGTACGCGAACAAGTCCCATTGCGACCGACCCACCGCGTGACCGAGTCGTGCAAGGAACGCGGTGCGATCGAAGTCGTCGGTGAAGATCGACGCGCCGCCGTTTCCCCTTGTCGTTACGTGATAAATGCCATCCGCGATCTGGGGCCTCGGCTTGCGTCCCATGCAGCGACGATACGGCCGCAATTGCGGACTGGGCGATAGTCGTTTGGTCCGTGACGCAGCTGGCACTGACGCGTGACGCCGCCCCGAAGGCCATGTCCCGGGACCAGGTCCGTGGACATGCCCCAGGCGGACACGGCCTTGGACCTCGTCCGTGGGCATGGCCTAGGCGGACACGGCTTGGGACCAGGTCCGGGGGCATGGCTCCAGTAGGCGGGTCTGAGTAGGCTCCGGTTGCTATGAGGGAGTCGATCGAGGACCGGTTCCCGCGCCCCTCGGTGATGGGCGTCGTGAACGTCACGCCCGACTCGTTCTCGGACGGCGGGGTCAACTTCGAGGCTGACGATGCCGTTGCTGCCGCCCTGCGCATGGCCGAGGAAGGCGCCGCGATCGTGGACGTCGGGGGCGAGTCGACCCGGCCCGGCTCCGAGGGTGTCTCGCTGGACGAGGAGCTGCGCCGGGTCGTTCCTGTCCTTGAGGCTCTCCAGGGCCGCGTGCCGGTCTCGATCGACACGGCGAAGGCGGAGGTCGCCCGGCGCGCGCTCGCGCTCGGAGCGGAGCTCGTGAACGACGTGACCGCGCTCAGGAACGACCCGGAACTGGCGGAGGTCGTCGCGTCGTCGGGGGCCTACCTTTGCCTCATGCACATGCGAGGCGAGCCGAGGACGATGCAAGACGAGCCGACCTACGAGGACGTGGCGGGCGAAGTTGCGGCCTTTCTGGAGGAGCGGTTGCGCTTCGCGGTCGACGCCGGGGTCCCCGAGGAACGCATCTGCCTCGATCCTGGCTTCGGGTTCGGCAAGACCGTCGAGCAGAACTTCGAGCTGCTCGGGCGACTGGGCGAGATCGTCGCACTCGGGCGCCCGGTTCTCGTCGGGCTCTCCCGCAAGCGGTCCCTGGGGCGCATCCTCGGCGACCCGGAGGCGACCACCGGCCCGCTGTCGGCGAGCCTCGCCGCGGCGGTCGAGGCCTACGAACGGGGCGCGACAATCTTCCGCGCCCACGACGTGCGCGAGCACGTCGAAGCGCTTACCGTGGCGGCCGCGGTCCGATGATTGTCGTCGAGCTCGAGAGCCTGGAGGTGTTCGGCCGGCACGGGGTCCTCGAAGAGGAGCGGCGCGACGGCGCCACCTTTCTCTACGACATCCGGCTCGAGGTCGGTGACGGCGCCCTCTCCGACCGGATCGAGGACGCGGTCGACTACCGCGAGGTTGCCGACTGCGTGCGCGAGATCTCCGACGGGCAGCAGTTCAATCTGATCGAGGCGCTGGCCGCCGCCGTCGCCGACGCGCTGGTCGGCCGTTTCGAGGTCGTGCGCGTGCGCGTGCGCGTCCGTAAGCCGCAGCCCGCCGGCGTGCCGGCGGCCCACTCGGCGGCTACCGTCGAGCGGCCCCGCTAGCCCTCGGCCGGCCTCGCTCCCGCCCGGCAGAGCCGGGCTCCGCGAGGCCTGACGCCGCTGGCGGCACGATGCAGCGCGCGCGGCGCTTGTCCGTACCACCTGTACTGTCCTGCGCGCCGCGCGCTTGCCTCGCACCCCCAGCGGCGCCCCGAGAACTAGCGGGCGAGCTTCTTCTTGACGAGCGAGACCGAGAGGCGATAGCCGAGGCCGGCCACCTTGCGGACGACCGTGCCGCTGCCCGCGCCCACCGACGCTTCGGCGTAGTAGTAGCCGCCGCGCCTGCTCGTGTTCTTGACCCGCAGCGACTCGCGCTTCGTCCCGATCCGCTCCGAGATGCCCTTGAAGTCCCGGGTCCGCGTCGCGCCGGCCTCGAGGACGCTGACGGTGTGGGGGCCCCACAGCGCCAGGTCGACGTCTCCGCCCGCGGGCTGGATCACGACGACCGCGGTGCGCCGGCCTGGAACCCAGACGCGGTAGACGTCCCGCGGGTCCTCACCGAAGTCGAGTCGTGCCGTAATCGAGCCGCGAAGGTGACCCGCCGTCGTCACCGGGACCGAGGCTCGGTGCAGGAGCCCGCTCCGCTTCAGGTACGTGACGTCCTCGTTCGGCTCCTGCGGGTCGCTGGCGGGCGCGGCAACGGTCAACGCCGTCGGGATGTCGAGCCGTCCAAAGCCGGTGAAGGGGTCGAACCCTGGGCTGTCGATGTCCTCGCCCGAAAGGCGCATGACCTCGAAGATCTGTGTGATGTCGAGCGTGGGCCGGACAGTCCATACCCAGGCGGTCGCGCCGGCCACGATCGGCGAGGCGAAGCTCGTCCCGGCGAAGGAGTCGTACTTGGCAGGAGGGTTGTATGTCGCCGGAATCGCGACGGGGATGTCGAAGCCGGGAGCGGCGAGGTCGACGTACTGCGAGCCGCTCGTGAAGAACGCGGGCTGGCCCGACTGGTCGATCGCGCCGGCGGTGAGGACGTGGGGCAGGCTCGCCGGATACTCCAGCGGGCTTCCATCCTCTCGGCTGTTCCCTGCCGCCGCGACGACGAGGGTGCCGGAGCCGAAGGTAATCGCCACCATCGCGTCCAGCAACGGGTTCTGAACCTCGGAGCCGAGGCTGAGGTTGACGACCCCTTGCCCGCTGCGAATTGCCGCGTCCAACCCCTGGATGACGCCGCCGACCGTGAGCCCGTCTCCCAGCGGGCTCGCGTCCCAGACCTGGAGATTCGCCTGCGGATAGACGCCGACGACACCGAGGCCGTTGGTGGGCGCCGCCGCGGTTGACGCGACCGCCGTGCCGTGCTCCTCGAAGCGGGCGGACGTGGACTGGGCGTTCAGGGCGGTCGTGGCCGGCCTGGTCGCGAATTCCTCGTGAGTGAGGTCGACACCCGTGTCGATGATCGTCAGCGGCTTGCCGGGGCCCGGCGGCTCGGCGCGATCGAGTCCGATGTACGAGGGCCACCACTCGAGGCCGTTGACGACCATCGGGTCGGCGAGGTGGTTGGCGAGGCTCATGGGCTGGTCGGGCTCGACCTCGGGGACGAGACCTGCGCGGAGCAAGGCGGGGAGGACTCGCAAGGCGGGGCCGCTGCGTAGGCGCCAGACCGGCAGCGCGTGGGCGAGCTTGACGCCGCCCGCGCGGCGGAGCGCCGGGCCTGCTCCCGGCCGCGCGAGAACGAGCGCCGAGCCGTAGAGACGAAGCTCTGTCTTCTGGTCCCGGGTGAGGCTCGAATGCGCCCAAGCAGAACCCGCCCCGGCAGCGAGCACCAGCGCAGCGATCGCGAGGAGCACCCCGAGACGCCTCAAGGCAGCGAAGATAGCAGTAGGCATGACCACGGCTTTCATCGGTATCGGCTCAAATCTCGGGGATCGTGAGACTCATCTCCGCATGGCGCTCGACCGCCTCGCAGCCGACGAGGGAATCGAGGTCGTCGCCGTCTCCCGCCTGCGCGAGACCGAGCCCGTCGGGCCCGTCGAGCAGGGGCCGTTTCTGAACGGCGCAGTCCAGGTGACGACCGATTTGCCGCCGCGGGAGCTCCTGGCGCGGCTGCTGGACGTCGAGGAACGTCTCGGGCGCGTGCGTGGCGAGCGCTTCGGCCCGCGGACGATCGACCTCGACCTGCTTGTCTACGGCGACGAGATCGTCGACGAGCCGGGTCTGAGCGTGCCGCATCCGCGCCTGCCCGAACGGAGGTTCGCCCTCGAGCCTCTGGCGGAGCTGGCGCCGGCTCTCGTCGTGCCCGGGCGGGGCTCGGTTTCAGCCTTGCTCGCAGAGCTAGAATGAAGGAGTGGCTCTCCCGGCAACATTCGGCGGCGCCAGGCCCGCTATCACGCGGCGCCAGGCGGCGTCCTCAGTCGCGCCGATAGTGAGGACTATCGGCGCTCCCTGCGTCCTTGCCTGGCTTGGTGCTAGCGACCCTGGCATCCACCAATGTCACCGGGAGAGCCACTAGTCATGTCGCACATCGACGAGCTCGACGAGTTCGAGGCCCAGCTCGAGCTCCGGCTGAAGCGCGAATACTCCGACGTCTTCGAGCTGTTCCGGTGGTGCGTCCTCACCCAGGACGCGACCTACCTCTGCAACAAGCTCGACTTCAACTACTCGCCGCAGCCGAGCTACCCCTTCTACCACCTGAAGATGGAGGACGTCTGGGTCTGGGACAAGAACCGGCCGACCCGGCTGATCCCGAAGGCCGAGATCTACACCTCGAGCGACGTGACCGTCGAAGAGCTGCGCGGCGAGGGCGAGGGGCCCAAGCTAACGGCCGAGGCGCTCGCCGAGCGCATCGGCGAGTCGCTCGGCACCGACGACGAGCTCTAGTCCGGACGCGACATGCTGCTGGCCGTCGACGTGGGCAATACCCAGACGGTCCTGGGGCTCTTCGACGGCGAGCGCCTGGCCGCGCACCGGCGGCTGGCAAGCGTTGCGAGTCGAACGAGTGACGAGCTCGGCGCTCTGATCGGTGAGATGTTCGACCTGGAGTCGGTGGACGGGATCTGCCTCTCCTCGACCGTGCCGGCGCTCGTCCGTGAGTTCGAGCTCTTCGCCGAGCGCTGGGCCAAGGCGCCGATTCTCGTCGTCGGCCCGGGCGCGAAGACGGGACTGCCGGTGCGGTACGACGACCCTCGCGAGGTCGGCCCGGACCGCGTCGTGAACGCAGTCGCCGCGAAGGAGCGCTACGGCGCCCCGTGCATCGTCGTCGACTTCGGGACCTCGACGAACTTCGACGTCGTCTCCGCCGAGGGCGAGTACGTCGGCGGGGTGCTCGCTCCGGGGATCGAGATCTCGATGGACGCGCTTTTCGCCCGCGCGGCACGCCTGATGCGCGTCGATTTCACGGAGCCGCCCACAGTGATCGGCAAGACGACCGTGCACAGTCTCCAGTCCGGGCTCGTCTACGGGTTCGCGGGACAGGTCGACCGGATCGTCGAGGAGATCCGCGGCGAGCTTGGCACCGAGGCGCGGGCGATCGCGACCGGGGGCCTGGCCGAGATCGTCGCTCCACACGCGAGAACGATCGAGCGCGTCGACCCCGACCTCACGCTCGAGGGCCTTCGCCTGATCTGGGCCCTCAACTCCTAGCGTCGAAGCCAGTCGCGCAGGCGCGCGAGTGGGGAGGTCCCGCGGGCGTTTCGAATCGCTTCCTCCTGCGCGAGCTGACGCTTCGCGAAGGCGCGCTCGCGCATGACGCGCGTCGGGTAGCGCGGCTTCCAGTAGACCGGCCTGGGCACCTCAACCTCCGCCGTAGACCGAGATGGGCAGGTCGAGCAGCACCTCGTCGCCCTGCGGCAGCTCGTCCTCGAGCCGCTCGAGGACGAAGCGGGCTCCCGGCGCTGCCGCCAGGAGCCGCTGCTCGACCGCCGCCAGCGAGTCCAGCTGGACGAGCTCCTGCTTGAAGGGGCGGGGGAAGCGGCCGCGGCCCAGGTACCAGCCGTAGAACTTCTTCAGGAACCCGGTCGCCCGCTGCTCGCCGAGCTCCCGGGCGGTCTCGCGGATGAAGAGGATCAGCTCGGCTGCGACCTCCTCGCGGCTCGGCTCGACGTCGTCACCCATGATCTGGCGCAGCGCCCAGGGGTTTCCCTGCGCCGCGCGGCCGACCATGACCGCCGCCGCGCCGGTGGTGGCGAGGACGGTCTGAGCTCGCGCGCGCGAGACGATGTCGCCCGAAGCGATCACGGGGACGTCCACGAGCTCGACGAGCTCGGCCGTGAGCGAGTGGTCCGCCTCGCCGGTGTACATCTGGCGCGCCGAGCGCGGGTGCAGGGTGAGGGTCGCCGCGCCTGCTTCGACGAGCCGGGGCCCCACATCGAGGCAGGTGCGGGAACCGTTCAGGATCCCGCGGCGCATCTTCACCGAGACGGGAATCGAGATCGCCTCCGCGACCGCCTCCACGATGCGGCAGGCGCGGTCCGGCTCGTCGAGGCACGTGGCCCCCGCGCCGGTCTTCGTCACCTTTCTCACCGGGCAGCCGAAGTTGATATCGACGAGGTCGGCGCCAGCGTCCTCGACCATCCGTGCCGCCTCGGCCATGATGCCCGGCTCTCCGCCGAAGATCTGAACCGCCAGTGGGTGCTCGTCGGCGGCGATCCGCAGGTAGCCGAGGGTCTTCTCGTTCCCGTGCGAAAGTCCCGCGCAGCTCACCATCTCCGAACAGACGAGCCCCGCGCCGAACCGGCGGCCCTGACGGCGAAACGCCTGCACGCTGACGCCCGCCATCGGCGCCAGGACGAGCCGGGTCGGGATCTCGACAGGCCCGATCCGCCAGGATTCGCGAAGATCTACCTGCACAGACGGCGAATCGTAGCCTCGAGAGAGGAGTTTGACGTCGTCCATTGTCATAGGTACTATGCACGCCCGCGACGGCGCCCTTGCGCCGCGCGTTTTTTCTTCTGAGGAGGCAGTGAAGTGAAGGAAGTGATCCTCACTCCTGAGGGCTACAAGAAGCTCAGGGAGGAGATCGAGCATCTCTCGAACGACAAGCGGCGCGAGGTTGCCGAGCGTATCCGCGTCGCGCGCCAGTTCGGGGACATCGCCGAGAACGCCGAGTACGACGACGCCAAGAACGACCAGGCGCTGCTCGAGCACCGCATCGCGGTCCTCGAGGAGCGGATGGCGCATGCGCGGGTGATCACGAAGAAGGACGTCGCCAAGGACGTCGTTTCGGTCGGCTCGCACGTGAAGCTCCGGGACGTGTCCGCGAAGGAGACGGTCGAGTACCACATCGTCGGCTCCGCCGAAGCAAATCCGGCCGAGCACAAGCTCTCGAACGAGTCGCCGGTCGGCAAGGCGATCATCGGCAAGAAGAAGGGCGAGACGGTTGAGGTCACCACTCCGCGCGGCAAAGCCCTGAAATACAAGATCCTCGACATCAAAGCCGCCTAGTAGCCGAAGAAAGTCCGGCCGCGCTGCGCGCGACCATGACGACTTTCTTCGGGATCTAGAGGACTTGCCGTTGTGGGCGGAGGCGGGCAAAGCCCACCTCCGCGGCGGGGGCACGGCTCGGTAACAATCAACCTCGTTGGACACGTTTGTTCCGCTCATGCTCTTCGGCGGCGCCGGCGCCGTGACTGGTTTCGGTCTCGGTGCTGCAGTCGGAATCGGTCGATTCCGCGAGTTGCTCGGGCTCGGGTCTATCGGAGGAGTCCTGATCGGCGGGATATGGGCGACGCTCAGCAAGCAGGATGAGGCTTGGGGGTGGGCGATCGCGTTGGTTTTCGCGAACCTCTTGTCGTACACAGTTTTCCTCGGGCTCGGTGGAGGCATGCGCGCGCTCATCTCACGAGCTAGCGACACTTAGACTCGCGCGCTACGGCCTTACCGAAACGATTTCCGGACCGGGACGAAGCACAAGATCATGGACATCAAGGCCGCGTAACGAGCCGCTAGGCTCGTTCCGTGTTCGAGCGCTTCACCGAAGGCGCCAGGCAGGCCGTCGTCGTCGCCCAGGACGAAGCCCACGGACTCAAGCACAACTACATCGGCACGGAGCACATCCTCCTCGGGCTGCTCCGCGAGGAGAAAGGCCTGGCGGCGCGCGCCCTGGAGTCGCTCGACATCACCCTCGAGGAGGTTCGTGCGCAGATCGCCCGCATCGTCGGCCAGGGCGACGAGGTGACGACCGGTCAGATCCCGTTCACGCCGCGTGCGAAGAAGGTACTCGACCTCGCCTTGCGCGAGGCGCTCTCGCTGGGCCACAACCACATCGGCACGGAGCACATCCTGCTCGGGCTCGTGCGCGAGAACGAGGGCGTCGCGGCCTGGATCCTGCTCGACTTCGGCGCCGACGCCGAGAAGATCCGCAACGAAGTGATCAGCTTCCTCTCCGGCAAGGGGCGTCCGATCTCAGCCCGCGAAGAACCGAGCCAGCCAACCGAAATGTTGCCGCCGATTCCAGGGCTCGAGTTTCCTCCGCGCGGTCAAAGCCCGACGCTACGGCTACGGAGGTCGGGCCGAATTTCCATCGGAGGCCGGCCACCGTGGTGGCAGCCGATCGTGCATCACACCGACCTTTGGTTCGGGATGGTTATCGGAGCCTTGCTCTTTGGCGCCGGCCTGTTTGTCGGCTGGCTGATCTGGGGCTGAAGCGCCGAATAGACTCGCGCGCTAATGGCTTTGGCGAAACGATTTCCTGACCGGGAGGAGATCTCGGCCGTCCGGGTCGAGGCCGAGAAGGTCGAGCCCGGGGAGGAGGCGGGGGAGCCCCGTCGCGTCGCTGGCCGGGTCATGGCTCGCCGGGACATGGGGAAGCTCGTCTTCCTCGACCTCGTCGATCGCTCCGGGAAGATCCAGCTGCTCGTGTCGGAAGATCGCGCGGGACCCGTCAATCTCGATCTCGGGGACATCGTGGGCGCGACCGGGATCCCCTCGAAGACGAAGCGCGGTGAGCCCTCGCTCGCCGTTACCGAGCTCGAGCTGCTCGCCAAGATCCGCCGGCCGCTGCCGGACACCTTCCACGGCCTGAGCGACACCGAGGCCCGCTACCGCCGGCGCTACCTCGACCTGCTGATGAACGACGAGTTGCGCGCCGACGTCGAGCTGCGCGCCCGCATGGTTGCGGCAATCCGCCGCTACCTCGACGAGCACGGCTTCCTCGAGGTCGAGACGCCGGTGCTCCAGCCCCGCTACGGCGGCGCGCTCGCCGATCCGTTCGTGACGCATTCGAACGAGCTCGACGCCGACCTCTACCTCCGCATCGCGACCGAGCTCTACCTCAAGCGCCTGATCGTCGGCGGGCTCGAGCGCGTCTACGAGCTGGGCCGCGATTTCCGCAACGAGAGCGTCTCCTACAAGCACGCACCCGAGTTCACGATGGTCGAGTGGTACGAGGCGTATGCGGACTACAACGACACGATGGCCAGGATCGAGGAGCTGGTTGAGACCGTCGCCCAGGCGACGCTCGGGACGACGAAGGTCACCTTCCGCGGGCACGACGTCGACCTCAAGGCGCCGTGGAAGCGGGTCAAGCTCGTCGACGCACTCGAGGAGAAGGAGCTCTGGACGCGTGATGCGGACGACCTTCGCAAGCGCCTCGAGGAACGAGGAGTCGACACGAGCGCGAACGACACGTGGAGCGGCCTCGTCGACCACGCGCTCAGCCATTTCGTCGAGCCCGAGCTGGTCGAGCCGACCATCCTCCACGACTACCCGGTGGAGCTCTCTCCCTTCGCGAGGCCGACCGACGTTGACCCGTCGATCGTCGAGCGCTTCGAGTTCTTCGTCGGCGGCATGGAGCTCGGAAACGCGTTCACGGAGATCAACGACCCCGAGGAGCAGGCGAAGCGCTTCGCCGAGCAGGCGGCCGACCCGGCCGGCCAGCAGGGCGATCCGGACTACGTCGAGGCGCTCGAATACGGAATGCCGCCCACTGGAGGGCTCGGGCTCGGGATCGACCGGCTCGCGATGGTGCTCGCCGGGCGCGACAACATCCGGGACGTGATCCTTTTCCCGGCCCTGCGGGAGCGGCCCTAGGCGGGACGGCGCCCGCGCGCGACGGCGTAGTGGCTCAGGTGCCGGCCGAGGGGAGTGAAGGCGAGCCGCAGCTGAGCTTCGACGCCGACCCGGAGGCTCTGTGAGAGCGCCGGGAGTATCACCGCGCCCCCGACCAGGACGTCCGCGAAGCGGGCGCTTTGCAGCAAATCGCCGAGCTCGGAGGCGGTGAACGCGTACCGGTAGAGCCCATTCTCGAAGAAGCCTTCCTTCTGCCGTCGAATGTGCCCGCGCCAGCGGTAACAGGAGACGACGAGCACGCCTCCGGGCTTCAGGATCCTGTGCAGCTCACGCAAGGCCTGCCGCCGGTGCTCGTCGGTCGGCACGTGCTGGATCACCTCGAAGCACATGACCCGATCGGCTGTCGCGTCCTCGAGGGGCATTGCGCGCAGGTCAGCCGCGACGAGCGTCAGCCGCTCGCGCTTCTCCGTGGGCACACGCTCTCGCGCGACGTCGAGGCTCGCCTGGGAGTGGTCGGCGCCGATCACGCCGGCGGCCCGATCGAGCAGCGCTTCCAGGTGCGTGCCTGTGCCACACCCCGCGTCGACGACAGTGTGCTCCGGCCGAAGGTCGAGCTGCGAGAAAACGCACGCGTCCTCGACGGTGCGATGGTAGGTGTCTTGAGCGCGGTGCCGGTCGTATGCCCTGGCCTCGCGATCGCGGATCTCGCGCTCTCGATCGACGATCGCGTCCGGGTCTGTTGCACTCGGCACGACCGAGTACGCTAGTCAAACCGCCCGGAAGTAGACTCGGCGTGATGCAGTCGAGCGCGCTCCGGTTCGAGCTCGTACCGGTCGAGCCCCATGCGCTTCAGAGCTTCGAGGACGAGTGGCGCGCGCTTGAAGCACGTGCGGACCCCGAGCCCTTCGTGACGTTCGACTGGCTCGCCGCGTGGGTGAACGCCTATGCACCGACGCGCATCTCCGTGCTGCGGGCGCTAGAGGGGGACGGCCCGGTCGCGCTCGGACTGATCGAGCACGCGACGGGCGGGCGCTGGTATTTCGCCGGCCGTCCCGTTTCGACGTATCGGGGCCTCCTCTACGACGCCGATCGTTCATCGGCCATCTGGAGCGGTCTGGCGAGCTGGGTGCAGACGGCACCGTCCGGCTGCGCGGCGCTGAGTGCAGAAGGGCTGAGCGCGGATATCGCAGCTCTGCTCGGGCGGTCCAACCGCCAGCCGACGATCTTCCGCGTGCTCGCGTTGCCCGACTCCTTCGAGGCGTATCTCGCCCAACGGTCAAGCTCCACCCGGCAGACCTTGAGGCGGAAGCTTCGCGGCTTCGAGCGGGCCGGCGGAGCGCTCGTCGAGGCCGTCGACCTGCCGGCAGCGCTGGAAACCTTCGTCCGCTTGCACGCCGAGCGCGCGGCGAGCAAGGGCGAACAGCACGCGATGATCGACGAGCGGCTAACACGCCTGCTCGGCTTGCTCCGCGGCGACTCGCCATGGCGTCGGGTGTGGGAGCTCGAGCTCGACGGCCGCACGATCGCCGTCTCCATCCACCTCGAGCTGGGCGACACCGTTCACTTCTACAACACCGGGATGGACGTGAGCGCGGAACGGCTCAGCCCGGGGATTGTGCTCGAGCTCGACCTGATCCGGGACGCGATCGAGCGCGGTCTGAAACGCTTCGACCTCGGCCCGGGCGATGCGTCGTACAAAGCACAGCTCGGTGGCGAGCAGGTGGAGCGCTACCTGGTCACGCTTGCCGCACCAACCCTGCGCGGGCGAACTGTCCAACTGGCGCTCGCCGCGCGGATGCGTCTCCGGGGACGTCGCTAGGCTCTTCGGTGCGCGTGACGTGCAGGCTCCGCCTTTGACAGCCCTTCCTCCCGACTGCCCGCACGACCTCGAGGACGAGCTCGCATCGCGCGATGCCGCCGTCGTGCGGGTCGAGCCGGACCCGCCGAAGACGTACCTCTGGCTCGCCGCGCCCGGCGAAGCTCTGTTCGCGTGGTATAGCACTGCGCCGGCGCACGCGGCGCTCGTCGCCTACGAGGCCGCCGCGCGAACAGCGATCGGGACCGAAGGGCCGCTGCGGGCCCCGCCGCTCCTCGCCGTCGGCGGGCTCTGGCGAGTTGAGCGCGCCCTGAGAGCGGAACCCTTGCGCGGCCAGGCCGTCGTCGACCGCGTCGTCGAGGCTGCCCAGGCGCTGGGTGGCATGGAGCTCCCCGATCTTCCTGCGGCCCTCGGAGTCGAGAGCCGCCCGGCCGCGTTTCGCCGGCGACTGCGCACGCTCCGCTCGCCGCTCCCGACCGCCGACGCCGTCCGCGCGCGCCGCGTTCTCGAGGCGACGTCGCTCCCACGCGTGACCAGCCACGGCGAGTTCAACAGCAAGCACGTGCTCATCGAGGGCGGCGATCCATGGATCGTGGATTGGGAACTGGCGGCGAAGCGCCCGCTGGGGTACGACCTGATGACCCTCTGGGCCGATCTGGAGCGGGACGAGGACCGCGACCTTCTCTTCGAGGCGTCCATTCGGGCGCTCGGCGACGAGTGGCGCGCCGAGCTGCGCCGACTGGGCTACGCGCTTCTGGTCCGCGTGATCACCTCCGCCCTCGCCGAGCCGCTCGCCCAGAACCGCGACCCGGAACGCGCACGCGCACTCCTGGCACGTCTTCCGGCGGCTCGCCGCGATGCGCTCGGAGGCTGACGCTGTGGCGCGCGTTAGCGTCATCGTGCCGTGCTTCGAGGACGGGCCTCTGCTGGCCGAGGCGGTCGCGTCCATCGAGGAGCTGGAACCTGTCGAGCTGGTGGTCGTGGACGACTGCTCCACCACGGGCGAGACCCTGGCCGTCCTCGACCGGCTCGAGGCCGACGGGATCCGGATAGTCCGACACGAGCAGAACCGCGGTCTCGCCGAGTCGCGCAACACCGGCTTACGCGCGACAGCCGCCCCCTACGTCTTTCCTCTCGACTCGGACGACCTCGCCGTTCCCGGCGCCCTGGCGCGCATGGCCGACAGGCTCGACGGCCACCCGGGCGCGGCCGTCTGCTTCGGCGATTACGAGGAGCTCGGTGCAAGCAACCTCGTCCGCGCCGTGCCTCCACAGCTGGACCCGTTCAGGATCGCGTACACCAACGAGTACCCGGTCACGTCGCTCTTCCGCCGTTCCGTCCTCGAGGAGGTCGGAGGCTGGCGCATGATCGGCGCCGGGTACGAGGACTGGGATCTCTGGATGACGCTGGCCGAGCGCGGGGAGCAAGGGATCCACGCGGGCCCCGGCGTGCTCACGTACCGCCGTCGGGTGCACGCCGGGCGGATGCTGAGTCGGGCCAAGCGTGAACATCGGGCGCTCTACGCGAAGTTGCAGAGCGACCATCCGAGGCTCTTCGGGGAGCTGCGGCGGCACCGTCGCGCATCGGAGCTGAGCTCTGTGCGCAAGCTCCTCTATCCGCTCGTGTACGGCGGGCGGCGACGCTTCGTGGCAGAGCGGCGCCTGAAGGCGTTGCTCGACCGGCTAGGGGTCTGGACGCTCCGCCGCTGAGCTGCGAGCGGGCCCGTGGCGGAACGGGCGCGCGATGCGGCGTGCGAGCTGCCCGGGCGGCGATGCCGCCAGCGGGTGGAAGAGCCCGCGCGACTTGAGCGCGAAGCTCACGCGGCCGTCCAACGAGTCGACGCTCTCGCGGCGCAGTTCGAAGGGCCGCCAATCGCCGCGCGCGCCGCACGTGACCGCGGCCAGGTACCCGGCTCGCTCCGCGGCCTCCGGGCAGGCGGACGAGTAGGCGCAACCCGGGTAGGCGAACGTCTGGACCGTTTGGCTGATCAGCTCTTCGAGTGCTGACTTCGACGAAGCCATCTCGTCGTAGGCCTGCTCGGGCCCGGCGGACGATAGATCCGCGTGGGTGAGCGTGTGCGAGCCGATCTCGAAGAGCGGCAGTGCTGCGATCTGCTTGATCTCGGCGGCGTCCATCAGCCGTATGCCCGCCTCCGGAGCGAGGAAAGGATGCGGGCGGCCGAGCAGCCCTGGGCAGACGAACACGGTTGCGGGGACGCCGAGCGCCTCGAGCGTGTCCGGGAGGACGTCGACCCCGTCGACGCTCCCGTCGTCGAACGTGAGCGCGCAGACGCCCTCGGGCAGGCCGCTCTCGACCAGCCTGCGCGCGAACTCCGACAGCGTCACGAACCCGTAGCCACGAGCACGCAGGCGCTCGACCTGGGCGACGAAGCTCTCGCGCGGCACCATCAGGTTGTGGGGGTCGAGGCTGCGGGACACACGGCCGAGTCCGTGGTATGCGAGGACGAGGGGCCGGCGCATCGGCTCAGTCGACGCTTGCCGGAGGCGGGGTGGGGGCGCCCAGCCGGGGGCGACGGACGATTGTCAGGAAGAAGGCGAAGTCCTCCGGGAAGGCGCGGCGCTCGAACGCGGCGAGGCCTGCGACGTACGTTGCCCCGCCGAGGACGACCGCGGCCGCGAGGTTTCCCCGCGCCAGCAAGAGGACGACGGTCATCGCGGCACCGGCCGCGATCGGGCCGGCGAAGGCACGAGTGACCCGGATCGTCCCGATCGCACGCGCTGCCTGACGGAGGCCCAGTGCGGCCAGCAGCACGCCTGAGAGGGCAGCGCTTGCAGCGGCACCGGTCGCGCCGTACCGCGGGATCAGGATCAGGTTCGAGACGACATTGACCGCAATGACAACGATGAAAAGGCGCGAGAAGAGCCCGGGGCGGTCGTGCGCGGTCAGGGCCGTGGCCGTGAAGTAGTTGATGCCGTAGAGGACCGTCAGCGCTCCGAGCAGCTGGAGCGGCACCGCGGAGGACTCGTACTGGTGGCCGTAGAGGAGGTCGATGATGTCGTCGGCGAGCACGGCGAAGACGAGTCCCATCGGCATCAGCACGGCCGTGATCACCTTCAACCCCAGCTCATAGCCCCGCACGAGCTGCGCGTCTCCTGCCTCACCGCCGTGTCGTGCGAGCCAGGGCAGCGCCGCCGTCCCGAACGACCAACTGATGAACATCGTCGCCTCGACGAGGCGGAAGGCGGCGCCGTAGATACCGACCTGCCGGTTGTTCCCGCCCTTCAGGAAGCTGAGGAGGACGGCGTCGAAGCGGATGAGGATCGTGAAGAGCAGGGTCGCGACTCCGATGGGCAGGCCGGCTCGGAGGAGCGGCACGAAGCGGGAGCGGTCGAGCTCGAGCCGAGGCACGACGACGAACCGGCGCAGGGACCACACGGCGACGAGCAGGCCGAGTCCGGAGCCCGCGAGGTAGATGAGAGAGACGGCAACGAGCCCATAGCCGAGCTCGAGCGCGGTGACCGCGGCGGCGGCCGTAAGGATTCGCTGCACGCTCAGCGAGAGCGAGACGAACTCCATCCGCTCGTAGGCCTGGAAGACTGCATACCACGTCCGGCCGACGTTCTCGATCGCGACGCCGGCGCCGACGAGGTAGATCGCAGTGCGGGTGTCGCCCGAATACTCGATGGTGCCGATCGCGAAGGTGACGAGCAGGAGCAGTGCCGACGTGAGCCCCTTGACTGCGACGACGTTGCTGAGGTAGCTGTGGATACGGCTTCGGTCGCGTGCGACCTCGCGCGCCGTCAGTCCGTCCGTTCCGAGCCCCGACGCGAGGATGAGGGTTCCCGTCAGCGAAAGAGCGAGCGTGAAGTCGCCGAAACCGGTCTCCCCGAGCTCCCGGGCCACATCGACGAAGAAGACGAGGCTGGCGGCCTTTGCGACGAGCTCCCCTACCGTGCGGACCGTGAAGTTCCGCGCGATGCGTCGCGCTGATGTGTGGGAGCTCGTGTTCGTCGTCGTCGGCCCCTCCACAGATTCGCAGCCAGCTTGCGGTACGGCCCGGATGCCCCTTCCGGCAGTCTATGCCACGATGGCTTCAGCTCTGACGGCGGCACCTGCCGGAGGTTCGGCCTGAGCGCCGAGGACGGACGGCAGACCGCGGTGCCGGTCGCCTTCGTCTCCTCGCACGCGACGAGGGCCGGCTCCGAGCGCTACCTCTCGCTCCTGCTCGAGCAAATCGATCCCGCCTACGTCCGCAGCGTCATCTGCCTCAAGGCCGGGCCGTTCGCCGACGAGCTGGAAGGGCTCGGCTACCCGCTCGAGGTGATCGACACTGGCGTCCGGGCGCCGGCGATCATCAGCTCGGCTTGGCGGCTGCGCCGTTCGCTGCGCCGCTCGGGGAGCGCGGTCGTCCACGCAAACGGGGTCAAGGCCGCCCTCGTGTCGACCGCCGCCACGATCGGCACGGATATCGCCGTCGTCTGGTTCAAGCACGACGTCAGCCGAGACGGCTGGCAGGCGCGGCTGATCGCGTCGCGCTGCTCGCGTGTGGTCGCGGCCAGCAAGGCCGTCACGACCACCTTTCGCGACGGGCAGCGAGACAAGGTCGAGGTCCTGCACTACCAGATGCCTGATCCACCGGTGGACGCCGCCGAGGGCCGGCGGCTCGTCCTCGCGGAGTTCGAGCCGCCCGAGCCGGCGGCGGTGGTCACTCTCGTCGGGAGGCTCGACCCCTTCAAGGGTCAAGCCGAGCTGCTCGCGATCGCCCCGGAGCTCAACGAACAAGTTCCCGGTCTTCGGTTCCTCTTCGTGGGCGGCGAGGATCCTGCGCACCCGGACCGCCCCGCGGCCCTCCAGCGAGAGGTAACGGAGCGTGGCCTCGAGCAGGTCGTCCGCTTCACGGGCCACCGCCACGATGCGCTGGCCCTGATCGCCGGCTCCGACCTGCTCGCGATCCCGAGCGTGACGAACGAGAGCGGCATGGGCAAGGAGGCGTTCCCGTACGTCGGGCTGGAGGCACTCGCACTCGGTACGCCCGTCATCGGCTACGACCACGGAGGCCTGCCGGAACAGGTCGGCGAGTGCGGCGTGTTGGTGCCGCCGGACGATCGCTCGGCCCTCCGGGACGTGATCCTGCGTCTCGTCAGCGACGCGCCGGAGCGGGAACGTCTCGCCCGCTGCGGCCGAGAGCGGTTCCTCACACTCTTCGCTCTCCACGACCTCGTCGAGACGGTGGCCCAGCGCTATCGCACGGCTGCAGGAGACCGCCGATGAACGGCCTGGCCGCCCGCTTACCCGTGCCGCTCGTCACCCGTCCGGGCTGGAGGAACGCGCTCGTCGCGGCCCTCGGCATCGCTTTCGGGGCCGGCGTCACCGCGGCCGCGGTGCGCGCCGGCGGAAATTCAGCTCCACTGCTCCTGCTGGCGCTCGCGCTCGCGCCCGCCCTCTTGTATGTCGTGGTCGCCCGCCCGCTCGTGGCGGTTCTGCTCGTCCTCGCCGTCATTCCGGTCGGCGCCGTCCATCTCCCGACTCCTCTGATCAGCCTGCAGGCGATCGAGGTGGCCGTGCTCGGGGTCGCCGCGCTGGTGGTGCTTCGGCGGCTCGGCCGCGGCGAAAGCCCATTGCCCTGGGCTAACCAGCTCTGGTGGGCGCTGGCCCTCCTCGCGTGGACGCTCATAGCGACGTCGACGGCTGTCGACACCACGCTTGCGCTGAAGCAGGTTGCGCTGCTCGGCGGGGGGATCATCTTCGTCCCGGTCGTGCTCGCGGCGCTCGAAAGCATGGAGGACGTACGGCGCATGCTGTCGGCGCTCGTCGCTGTCGCCGTCGGAATTGCGCTGGCCGCGCTCTCGCAGGGCGTTCATTACCAGTCCCAGCTCGGGGCAGAGACCGTGAGCGGCCGCCTCCAGGGAGCGTTCGATCACCCCAACCAGCTCGCGCTCTTCTGCTCCATGACGGCTTCGATCGCCGCCGGGCTTGCCTTCGGCCTGCGCACACGGATTGCACGCCTGCTCGCCGCCGTCGCGATCGCTCCGATCGTGGTCGTGCTGATGCTCACGCTCTCACGCGGAGCCTGGATCGGAGCGGGCTTCGCCTTCTTCTTCCTGATCTTCACCCTGCGCGAGGCACGCCGCGCCTTCCTCCTCGTTGGCGTGCCGCTGATCATCGTCGCGGCCTTCGTCGGGTCGTTCGCGCCCGGGACGACCGAGACCCAGATTGTCGGGCAGCGGGCTCGAGACATCACGACTCTCAGTCCATACGACGGGCGCTCGGCGATCTACGCGGAGGCGCTGCGCGAGATCCGAAGCCACCCGCTCGTCGGCGTCGGCCCCGGCGACTTCCCGGTGGCCGCCGAGCGCGCGGGATCCGCCGCGACGAGCTTCTTCCCCGACCATGCACACAATCTCTGGCTGACGTGGGGCGCCGAGGTCGGGCTACCGGCCGTCGCGATCATCCTTGTCTTGATACTCGCCCTGGGCAGCGCGCTCCGCGACGCCGGCCGTTCGGCAGTCGCCCGGGGCGACCGGCGCGATCGCGCGATCATGGCCGGGCTTGGAGCCGCCCTGGTCGCGATGCTCGGGCAGGGGATCTTCGACTACCTGCTGCGCAACGCGGTGCTCTGGATCGTCCTCTGGGGGCTCATCGGAGCGATTCTCGTCTGCGCACGCGAGTACCGGTCGGTCCCGCCGTCGCCGGCGCCTGCAGAAGGGGCTAGCCCGTCAGGTAGGTCTTGAGCGTCCAGTACACGGGCTTTTCGGTCAGATTGTTGGTAAGCAGCCCGAAGTTCGCATTCTGGATGTCCGTGCCCGTCTGGTTGCGCTCGTCGTACCAGAACATGTTGGTCACGTACGGGTACTGGGCCTTCGCGTACTCGATCGCGCGGACGAGGTAGTCGCCCTGTTGAGCGAGCGTTACGCCGCGCTGCCAGTTCTGCACGCCCTGCCAGTTGTCGTGGGACGACCAGCCGAACTCCGTGAACCAGATCGGCTTGTTGCCATCACCGTTCTGCACCATCAGGTCCCGGACGGCGCCGAGCCTGGCGAACCACCAGTTGCGGCTGTCGGGAGCCGACTCCGGGGGCGTGTCGGAGATCGCCTGGTACGGATGCGTTGCCATGACGTCGAAGTAGCCGTGAGCCCCCGCTGCATAGCAGGCGGCGATGAAGGACTCGTCGTTCGAGGACGGGCCGCCGAAGACGACGGTCGCATTCGGGTCGCCTGCCTTGATCGCCGGATAGCCGGCTCGGAGCAGGGAGACGTATTGCAAGGCGGTTCCGGACCAGCTCCACGAGGACTGCGCGGGATCCGGCTCGTTCCACATCTCCCAGGCGCTGACGCGGCCGCGGAAGTGGTCGGCGGCCCAGTGTGCGATCCAGGCGAAGTCGGCATTGTCGAGCGGCGGCACCTGCACGCCCTGGCCGCCGTTTGCCCAGGAGGGCGTTCGGAAGAGGATCGCGAGGACGTTGATGCCTCGCGCGCGGGCCATGTCGACGCAACGGTCGATGGTGTCGACGTACCACTGGCTGAGCTGGTTGCGGCCGACCTCCTGAAGGGAAGACCAGCCGACGTCGATGCGCACCCACTTGACGCCCGCGGCTTGAAGCTTGTCGAGCACCGTGGCGCGTTGAGCGTCGGTGTAATCCGACCAGCCGCAGTGGAACGCGACTCCCGTGTCCGGGGTGGTCGACGGCGGTGGCGGCGGCGGCGGCGCGGGCGGGGGCGGTGGCGGTGGCGCTTCGTCGACGACCGTGGCGGTCGGAGCCGAGGTCGCGGCGGCCGAGCCGTAGGCGTTCGAGCCCGTCAAGAGGACACGCATCGCCTTGCCTACGTCGGCGGTGATGAGCCCGTACGTGGGGCTGGTCGCCCCGGTGACGGCGGTGCAGCCCGCGCTGTCGCAGCGGAGCCACTGGTAGGCGAACAAAATCGGCGTGGTGCCGGACCAGCTGCCGCGCGTCGCGGTGAGGGTCTGTCCGACCCGGGCCGTGCCCGAGATTGTCGGCAACGCGGTGTTGGCCGGAGGCCTCCTCCTCGCACCGTGAGCAAAGGCTACGAACCTGACCCTGGCGAGCCTGCGGCGTGCGGCAGCACGGCGTGCGGCGCTCTGGTGCGAGGTGAGGGCGAGCGGACGCGGGGCGAGCCTCGTAGCCATATGCCTCGCGGAGCTGGACGGCGCAGCGGCAGCCGAGACGGCTGCGGCGAGGAACACAGCGAGCAGGAGGAGGCTGCTCGGGCGGCGAAGAGTCGGTCTCATACACAAGGCTCTCGGAACCCGCCAACCGTCTCTGGATAACTCATTCGAGGTTCAGCACGGCGGCGAGCGGGTCTCGTTGCGACAATGTGGGACTTGGGCCGCGCCGGTCCGCCGCCGATGAGAGGAATCGCGTGAACCCAGAGAGAGGCCTCCCCGAGCTACTCGAAGCGCTGCGCTGGCAATGGAAGCCGACGTTGCTCGTCGCGCTCGCGTTTCTCGCGGGCTCCTACCTCGTCGTCCGCACCTTGCCCTCCGAATACGACGGGAAGGCGATCGTCGCCATTGCACCCCGGGCCGACGTCCCTTCGGCGGGCGCCGACACGGTCCGGGTCGTCGCACCGAAGTACGTCGACTACGTGACCGCGCCCGCCACCGTCCGCGCTGTGGCCATCGGGCTCCCCGACAGCGCGCAGACCCTCGAGAAGGCCGTCAACGCCACCCTCGCGCGCGACACCGGCACGATCACGGTGACCGTCCGGCTGCGTTCACCAGAGCGGGCGGCGCAGGCGGCAAACGCCTTCGCGCAGCAGCTCGTCAACTTCTCGCGCGGCGATCCGCTCTTGAGCGGACAGCTCGTCGCGGAAGCTCTTCCTCCGAAGGCCACCGCCGCGCCGCCGCGGCGTCTCCTGCTCGGTGCCGCGCTCATCGTCGGGCTCCTGCTCGGCGCGGGTGTCTCGGTACTGCGCGAGCGCGGTCGCCCGCGGCTGCGCACGTGGCGCGACATGGCCCGACTGACCGGCTATCAGGTCGTCGGGCGCATTCCGACCTCGCGCACCTTGCGGAAGAAGATGACGATGGCGTTCTCGGACCCCATCGTGGGCGCGTCGTTCCGGACGCTGCGCGCGAACATCGAGCCGCAGCTGCGCGACCACAAGATCAAGCTCATCGTCGTCACGTCTGCGTCCCCGGCTGATGGGAAGACGACGGTCGCAGCGCTCGTCGCAGAGGCGTTGAGCCGCCTCGGCGCCCGCACGCTCCTCGTCGACGGCGACCTGCGGCGGCCCCGGCTGGCCACGATGATGTCGCTGAACGAGCACCGTGGGCTCTCATCCGTCCTGCGCCGCGGCAGCGAGCTGAAGAGCGAGGTGCAGCCCGGCTGGGTTCAAGACCTGTTCGTCCTCCCGACCGTCGTCGACGATGACGCCGGCGACCTGCTCGCCCGTCGCTTCGGCGAGGTCGCGGACGAGGCGCTCGAGGACTTCGAGTTCATCGTCGTCGACACGCCTCCACTGCTTGCGACCGAGGACGCGCGGACGATCGCCACTCACGCACAGGCCGTCCTGCTGGTCGTCTCCGCCGGCTCGAGCGTGGAGCAGGTGAACGAGGCGATCCTCACGATCGAGTCGTTGAAGGCGCCGCTCCTGGGCCTCGTCGGGAACCGCCTGAAGGAATCGGGCGCCGCGTACTACTACGGCTCGGGCTCCACGACCTAGGAGGGTTTGGTGGAATGTTGCTCGTCGCCGGGGTGCGATGCTCGTTCCGAGGCCGCGGACGCAGGGAGCCCCGGTAGTCACCACTACCGGGGCGACTGAGGACCCGGCCTCGGGACGAGCAGCGCGGCCCGGCGGCTCAGCCATATTTCGCCAAACCCTCCTAGCCTCGCCCGGCGAGGACGTCGCCGTAGAGACCGGCGATCGCAGCCGTCGACCGGCGAAGGTCGTGAGCGTGCGCCACGTTTTGCCGCGCGGCCCGACCCTCCGCTGCAGTGAGGGTGGGATCGAGGAGCCGCTCGGCAAGCGCTGCGGCGAGCGCCGGCGGATCGGTGCTCGGTACGACGATCCCGCCGCCGTCGCGGAGTGCCTCCTGAGCCCCGGGCACGTCGGTCGTGACCACGCTACGGCCGCGCGCCATCGCCTCGAGCATGGCCAGGGACATGCCCTCGCGCCGTGAGGGGACGCAGACGACGTCCGCCGCCGCGAGCCACTCGGCGACGTCGGTGCTGTGGCCGGCCAGTCGGACTCCCGGCACACGCTGCGCCTCGAGCGCCTCCTGGTCGGGCCCCTCTCCCACGAGCACGAGCTGCGCCTCGGGCACCCGCTCGAGCACCGCAGGCCAGCCCGCCAGCAGCAGAGTCTGGCCCTTCGCTTCGGAGAGTCGCCCAACGCAGACGACCAGCGGGCTTCCCGAGAGCCCGAGGCGCTCCCGCGCAGCCGCTCGGTCTCCCACGGATGCCTCGCGGAGCACTTCGATGTCGACGCCGTTCGGAACGACCCGCCAGTCGGCGTGCAAACCCCGCTCCTCTCCCCGCGAGCGCTCGCCATCGCTGACGCAGACGAGGACGTCGCTCCAGCGCGTTGCGAAGCGCTCCCAGGCCGCCGCGCCCCGTCCGATGCTGCCCTCGGCGGCGTCGAAGGACCAGCCGTGCGGCTGGAAGACGGTTGGCAGACGGCCGCGCAAGGCGAGCCGCCCCGCCAGGCCCGCCTTCGACGAGTGGAGGTGGACGACGTCCGGCTTCCAGGAGCGCACGATCGCGGCGAGCCGCAGCGTCTCCACAGGGACCGACGGCCCAGGCTCGCGCCGAACGTTCCAGCGGACATGCTCCGCAGCGGCTTCCCGCGCCGCGCCCGCGATGTCGCCTGCGGCCGGACAGGCGACCCCGACGCGCCAGCCGCGACCGACCTGGTCGGCCAGGAGGTCGCTCACGGAACGCGCGACGCCGCCGACGGTCGGCTGGGTGACGTGGAGGATGTCCAGGCGCTCGGGCGGGTCGGGGCTCATGCCGGTAAGCGATACGGCGGCCGCCGCGCCCAGCGCGCGAGGGAGATTAATGTGAGCGCGTGATCGACCTCCACGCTCACATTCTGCCCGGCATCGACGACGGCGCTCGAACCCTGGAGGAAGCCCGCGAGCTCGCCCGGCGGTCGGCTGCCGATGGTGTTCGGGCGATCGCCGCTACGCCTCACGTGCGGGCCGACTACCCGACGGGTGCCACGCAGATGGAGCAGGGCGTCGCGGCCCTCCGGGCGGATTTCGCCGCGGAGCTCATCCCCGTGGAGGTGCTGACGGGCGGCGAGGTCGACCTCCAGGCCCTTGCCGACCTGCCGCCCGACGACCTGCGCCGGTTCACCCTGGCGGGCGGCAGCTACCTGCTGCTCGAGTTTCCGTATCGTGGCTGGCCCCTTGCGCTGGACACGGCGGTGCACGCGCTCTGCGCGGACGGGCTCACGCCCTTGCTCGGCCACCCGGAGCGCAATCCCGAGGTGCAGGATCGGCCCGACAGGATCGAAGCGCTGGTCGAGGCGGGCGCGCGCGTGCAGGTGACCGCGGCCTCGGTCGACGGGCGGCTCGACGAGGCGAGCCGGAGCACGGCGTTCCGGCTCCTCGAGCTCGGTCTCGTGCACGCGCTCGCGAGCGACGCGCACGGACGGGGGATCCGAGCTGCGGGACTCGCCACAGCCGTCCGTGCGATCGGAGACCGCGCCCTGGGCGACTACCTGACGAACGAGGCGCCTGCGGCGATCGTCGCCGGCGAGCCGCTCCCGGCGCGCACGCCGCGGCTCTCGCCCGGCACGGCCTCTTCCTGACGTCGCCGGGGGTGCTCAGGCCTCGAGCGTCGACCCGAGCGCCGGCGTGGCGCGGACGTACTCGACGACGTCGCCGAGAATCCGATCGAGATCGAGATCCGGCTGCCAGCCGATCGCCGCCTGAATCTTGTCGATCGACGGCTCGCGGTGGAGCGTGTCTTCGATCCCGACCTCGTACACCTCGCCGTACGGGATGAAGACGAGCTCGGACTCGGACTGCGTCAGCGCTCGGATGCGCTCCGCGAGATCGACGATCCGAATCCCTCCGGTCGAGCCGACGTTGAAGATCTCGCCCGAGATCGATCGCTCGTCGATGAGCCCCTTCAGCGCGCGGATCGTGTCCGAGACATGGCAGAAGGAGCGCGTCTGCGTGCCGTCGCCATGGACCTCGATCGGCCGTCCCGAGAGCGCTCGCTGGACGAAGCGAGGAATCACCATCCCGTACTGGCCGCTCTGTCGGGGGCCGACCGTGTTGAAGAGACGGGCGATGACGAAGTCGAGGCCTCGTTCTTGCTTGTAACCCAGGGCGAGGAACTCGTCCATCGCCTTCGAGTCCGCGTAGAGCCAGCGCTTCTGCGTCGTCGGGCCGTAGACGCGCCGGTCTTCTTCGGTGAGTGGCCGCGCCTCGCGGTGGTCGCCGTAGATCTCGGAGCTCGAGGCGATCAGCACGCGCTTCCCGAAGCGGTTGCAGTACTCGAGCACTGTCTCCGTGCCCTGGACGTTCGTGACCATCGTCAGCACCGGCTGCTCGACGATGAGCCGGACACCGACGGCTGCGGCGAGGTGGTACACGACGTCGCACTTGTGCACGAGCTCGCTGACAACGGCCGGCGCGAGCACCGAGTCGACCACGAGATGAAAGCCCTTCCGCTCCCGGAGGTGGAAGATATTGGCCTCCGAGCCCGTCGAGAGGTTGTCGAGGGCGAAGACCTCCCAACCCTCGTCGAGCAGCAGCTCGGACAAATGGGAGCCAATGAAGCCGGCGCCGCCCGTGACGAGAGCCTTCCCGCTCACCGGCGGCGAAGACTATAGGAGGCTGGCTAAACCGATTGCGTTCTGGGGCCGAAAGCGTTACCGAATGACCCTTGCGGACCCGACATTCCACACGCACTATGAGTTTGAACCACCTAGGGGAACGGGTAAAACTCGGAGGGAAAGGAGACACATGGTTCGGGGGGCGGGCTTTGCGCTTGCCTCGTTGGCTCTAGCGCTGGTTCTCGCGGGACCGGCCGCTTCGGCGACGCGGCAGCAGACGTCACAGAGGATCTTCGCCGACCTGGCCGACAACGGCCGGCTCGACGGGCATTACACGCGCGCCCAGATCGATGGCGCGCTGCGTTCGCCGTCGCTCAAAGGCTATGAACACCCCGCGATTGCGCCTCCGGCCTCGAACCCCCCTTCTCGAGCGGTGCCGTCAGTCGTCACCGCTCGCGGCTCGATTCCCTTCAGCGGTCTCGACCTCGCGCTGCTCGGCGCCGTCGGAGGCCCGCTGCTTCTGCTCGGAGCAAGCCTGGGGCGCCTCGCGCACGTGAAGCCTGAAGCGGAGCTGAGGTAGTTGCCCCGCCTGCGGCGGAGAAGGCGCTGATGGCCGACCGGGCAGTCCGCTCGACGATCACCGACGCGCCGAGCGCCCTCGGCACCCTGCGCCGCCGCGCGCAAGGCCTCACGGGGATCGGCGTCCGTCCCGGGCGTGCGTGGTCGGTCGCACGGTTCTCTCTCGATACGACGATGCTCGTCACCGCGGGCGTCGCCGCGACGCTCGGGTCGAGCGCGGTCAACGTCCCCGCGCCGTCGGCGCTCTGGCTCTCTGTGTTCACGGCGTTCGTCCTTGCCTTCTGCGGCGCGCGCGGTATGTACGGCACGCGCCTGCACTACGAGTTGCTCGAGGACCTCCGGGTCGTTCTCATCGCGACGTCGCTTGCGGCGATGGCCGTGCTCTCCCTGCGTGAGCTCATCTCGGCGCCGCCCGATCTGTCCGCCCAGGTGATCCGGACCTGGGCCTTCGCGACTGCCTACGTGGCCGCCGGGCGCATCGCCCTGAGCTGGTCGCGCGCACAGGCCTACCGGCACGGCGAATCGGTTCGGCCGACCCTGATCATCGGCGCCGGCAGGATCGGCCGCCTGGCCGCGAAGAGGCTGCTCGCTCACCCTCAGCTCGGGCTCAAGCCGATCGGCTTTCTCGACAAGGACCCAATGGCCAGCGAGGACGATTCGCTGCCGCTTCCCGTCCTCGGTGCGAGCTGGGACCTCGACCGGGTGGTCTCCCAGCACAAGGTCGAGCAGGTGATCGTCACCTTCTCGCGGGCGCCGCACGAGGTGATGCTCCGGCTCATCAGGCGCTGCGACGAGCTCGGCGTCCACGTCGCGTTCGTCCCGCGCCTCTTCGAATCCGTCACGAGCCGGCTCACCGTCGAGCATCTCGGGGGCCTCCCGCTGCTGTCGGCCCGGCCCGTGAATCCGAAGGGCGTCCAGTTCGCGATCAAGTACACGGCCGACCGCCTCGTCGCGGGCGTGGCGCTGCTGATCGCAGTGCCGGTGATGCTCCCGGCCGCGCTCGCGATCCTGCTCACGCTTGGACGGCCGCTCTTCTTCCGACAGGTCCGCGTCGGGCGCGACGGGCGCACGTTCGAGATGCTCAAGTTCAGGACGATGAGGCCCGTGGTCGAGGCCGAGCTCGGAGCTGAGGCCCTCGAGCTGCCCCCCGACACCGCGCCCGGCGGCGTCGAGGGCGGCGACCGGCGTACGCGTCTAGGCACGTTCCTGCGCCGTACCTCGCTCGACGAGCTCCCGCAGCTGATCAACGTCCTCAAGGGCCAGATGAGCCTGATCGGCCCCCGGCCGGAGCGTCCTGAGTTCGTCGGCCGCTTCGAGGGCAGCGTCTACCGCTACGGCGATCGGCTTCGGGTCAAGTCCGGGATCACGGGCTGGGCGCAGGTGAACGGCCTCCGCGGCAAGACGTCGCTGTCCGACCGGGTCGAGTGGGACAACTACTACATCGAGAACTGGTCGCTCTGGCTCGATCTCAAGGTGCTCCTCTTGACCGTGCTCGCCGTCGCGCATTCCCCCCGACACGTCGAATAAAGGCACGGATAACGAGGGTCGGCGGATCGACGTGCTCGCCCTTGCAGCTTCGTTAAGGGGCGGCGCGTGTGAGTAGGACGCCGGCGGCCAGGAATGTGAGTAATGCTGGGGCGGCGGCAACGCCGAATGACAGCGATGCGAGAACGCTTTCGCCGAGCACGAACAGCACCAGTGCGTAGAGCCTGCTCACTTCCCCTTCCCCCGTAAAACCCGCTCTTAGCGTAAGTGGTTACGCGTCGTACGTAAAGCCTTTGTGAATCCGGGTCGATAGCCCTTGTGGGCCTTCGGTGGCGCCCGAGGCGTCGGCTAGGATGAGGCTCCGTTTCGTCGTTCGACCTTGTTGGGAGCGGTCACCCGGTTTGTTCGAAAGATTCACAGAGAGAGCGCGTCAAGTAGTCGTCCTCGCACAGGACGAGGCCAGGGCGCTCAAGCACAACTACATCGGCACCGAGCACATCCTGCTCGGGCTCCTTCGCGAGGAGGAGGGGCTCGCAGCGCGCGTGCTCGAGTCGCTCGACATCACCGTCGAGGAGGTGCGCGCGCAGATCGCCCGCATCGTCGGCCAGGGCGACGAGGTGACGACCGGACAGATTCCGTTCACGCCGCGTGCGAAGAAGGTGCTCGAGCTCGCGCTGCGCGAAGCGCTCTCGCTGGGTCACAACTACATCGGCACCGAGCACATCCTGCTCGGGCTCGTGCGCGAGAACGAGGGCGTCGCCGCGCGGATCCTGCTCGACTTCGACGCCGACGCGGAGAAGATCCGCAACGAGATCATCCGCATGCTCTCCGGCCCCGGCCGCCGCCAGCAGGGCGGAGGCACGGCTCCGGGCGAGAAGACGAAGAGCTCGAAGCTCCTCGACCAGTTCGGCCGCAACCTGACGCGCCAGTCGGCCGAGGGCAAGCTCGACCCCGTCGTCGGCCGCGCGACCGAGATCGAGCGCGTGATGCAGATCCTGTCGCGCCGCACGAAGAACAACCCCGTCCTGATCGGTGAGCCCGGCGTCGGCAAGACGGCCGTCGTCGAGGGCCTGGCTGCACGCATCGCCACCAACCAGGTGCCCGAGCTGCTCAAGAACAAGCAGATCTACACGCTCGACCTCGCCGCCCTCGTCGCCGGCTCCAAGTACCGCGGCGAGTTCGAGGAGCGCCTGAAGAAGGTCATGAAGGAGATCATGCAGCGGGGCGACATCATCCTCTTCATCGACGAGCTCCATAACCTCGTCGGCGCGGGCGCGGCCGAGGGCGCGATCGACGCAGCCTCGATCCTGAAGCCGGCTCTGGCGCGTGGCGAGCTCCAGACGATCGGCGCGACGACGCTCGACGAGTACCGCAAGTACCTCGAGCGCGACGCGGCGCTCGAGCGGCGCTTCCAGCAGATTCGCGTCGACGAGCCGTCGGTGGACGATACGGTCGAGATCCTGCGCGGCCTGCGCGATCGCTACGAGGCGCACCACCGCTGCAAGATCTCCGACGACGCTTTGCGTGCGGCCGCAATCCTCGCCGACCGTTACATCCAGGATCGTCACCTGCCCGACAAGGCGATCGACCTCGTCGACGAGGCCGCCTCGCGCATGCGCATCAAGAACATGACCGCGCCGCCGCGCTACCGGGAGCTCGAGGACGAGATCACGAAGGTCCGCGGCGAGAAGGAAGACGCGATCGAGGCCCAGGAGTTCGAGAAGGCGGCATCGCTCCGCGACAAGGAGCGGAAGCTGACGCAGAAGAAGCGCGAGCTCGAGGAGAGCTGGCACGCCGAGGAAGGCGTCGACCAGCCGCAGATCGGCGAGGAGGAGATCGCGGACATCGTCTCGATGTGGACGGGCATCCCGGTCTTCAAGCTGACCGAGGCCGAGTCGCAGAAGCTGATCCGCATGGAGGACGAGCTCCACAAGCGCGTCGTCGGCCAGGAGGAAGCAATCGTCGCCGTCTCCAAGTCGATCCGCCGCGCGCGGGCGGGAATCAAGGATCCCAAGCGCCCCACCGGCTCGTTCATTTTCCTCGGCCCGTCAGGCGTCGGGAAGACCGAGCTGGCGCGAACGCTCGCCGAGTTCCTGTTCGGCGACGAGGACATGATGATCCAGGTCGACATGTCGGAGTACATGGAGAAGCACTCCGTATCCCGGCTCGTCGGCTCGCCACCGGGCTACATCGGCTACGACGAAGGCGGCCAGCTGACCGAGGCCGTGCGCCGCAAGCCGTACTCGGTCGTCCTCCTCGACGAGATCGAGAAAGCGCACCCGGACGTCTTCAACATCCTGCTCCAGATCCTCGAGGACGGGAAGCTGACCGACGCGCAGGGTCGCAAGGTCGACTTCCGCAACACGATCGTGATCATGACGTCGAACATCGGCGCGGCTTCCATCTCCAAGAACCAGTCACTCGGTTTCTCGATCGGCGACGACTCCGGGCTCTCGTACGACGACATGAAAGAGCGCGTCATGAGCGAGCTCAAGAAGGTCTTCCGGCCCGAGCTCCTGAACCGAATCGACGAGGTGATCGTCTTCCACAAGCTGGCGAAGGAAGAGATCAAGGTCATCGTCGGGCTGATGATGCAGCGGCTGCGCGACCAGATGGGGCAGCACGCCGCGGAGATATCGCTGACCGACGAGGCGACGGAGCTGCTCGTCGAGAAGGGCTACGACGCGACGATGGGCGCCCGCCCGCTGCGCCGGGCGATCCAGCGCTTCATCGAGGATCCGCTCGCCGATTTCGTCCTCGGCCGCGAGCTAAAGCCCGGCGTTACGATCCTGGTCGACAAGAAGCCCGACACCGAAGACGAGGTCGAGCTGACGCTCATCCCGGGCGTACCTCCCGAGGAGCCCGAGAAGGTCACCGTTCCGCCCGAGGAGCCGGCCGCCGAAGGCGACGATGGCTCCTCGCACGAAGAGGACTGAGACCGACGACCTGATCAACGCGTTGCCACCGGCGTCGGGCTCGTCGCACCGCACGTTCACGTGCGGCACGGTGCCGCCGGCTTAACTCTCGGAGCTCGGCTTCTTGTCACCGCCCGGCAGCGCGTCCCCGATCTTGCCGAGAGCGCTCGCGAACTCGCTCGGGATGATCCAGAGCTTGTTCGACTCGCCCTGGGCGATCTGCGGGAGCATCTGGAGGTACTGGTAGGCGAGCAGCTTCGGGTCGGCGTCGCCCTCGTGGATCGCCTTGAAGACCGTGCCGATCGCCTGCGCCTGGCCCTCGGCGCCGAGAATCGTCGCTTGCCGCAGTCCCTCGGCCCTCAGGATTGCGCTCTGCTTTGAGCCCTCGGCCTCCAGGATCTGTGACTGCTTCACGCCCTCGGCGTTCAGGATCGCCGCGCGCTTGTCGCGCTCGGCGCGCATCTGCTTCTCCATCGACTCCTGGATCGAACCCGGCGGGTCGATCGCCTTCAGCTCGACGCGGTTGACGCGGATGCCCCACTTGCCGGTCGCCTCGTCGAGCACGCCGCGCAGCTGCTGGTTGATCTGGTCGCGTGAGGTCAGCGTCGCCTCGAGGTCGAGCCCGCCGATCACGTTCCGGAGGGTCGTCACGGTTAGCTGCTCGATCCCCTGGATGAAGTTCGCGATCTCGTAGGTGGCCGCCTTCGGCTCGGTGACCTGGAAGTAGATGACCGTGTCGATGCTGACGACGACGTTGTCCTCGGTGATGACCGGCTGGGGTGCGAACGAGACGACCTGCTCGCGGAGGTCGACCATCTCCCTGACCCGGTCGACGAACGGGACGACGATCGCGAGGCCGGCGTTCAGGGTGCGCGAGTAGCGCCCGAACCGCTCGACGACTCCCGCGCGGGCCTGCGGCACGATCCGGATCGTCCGCGCGAGCACGACGAGCACGAAGAGTGCGATGACTAGGAGAACGATCAACTCGGCCACGTGACCTCCTACTGGTAGACGAGCGCGGTTGCGCCCTCGATCTTGACGACCTCGACCCGTGCCCCGGGCTCGAGGACCTGGTCCTCCATGAACGCCCGCGCCGACCACTCCTCGCCGCCGATGCGGACGCGGCCGCCGTTCACGTCCACCCGCTCGAGCACGAGCGCCTTCGACCCGACGAGAGCCGCCGTTCCCGTGCGCAGCAACGGCGGCACACGCAGATGGCTTCGGGCAAGCGGGCGCAGGACCGCAACGGATGCGACCGATGCGGCGACGAAGGCGAGCAGCTGAACGATTGCGCCGAGCCCGAGGAGGGCAAGAACGGCGGCCGTGATCGCAGCGACTGCGACCGGCCCGAGGAAGAACAGGCCGGGCGTGAAGATCTCTCCGACAGCCAATCCTGCGGCCACGATCGCCCAGATCAACCAGGCGGGCACGACAGGATCCTAAGCGTTGGTCGGCGGGGCGTCCGGATACCGGGTCAGGCCGTCGTCGGGGAGCACGTCCCACGGCGCGCGCGAGTCGACGTACGAGTGGCGTATCGGCCTGACCTCAGGGTCGCCGTCGAGCGCGCCCAGCCGCACGGATATGTGCTCGCCCTCCGGCCACCAGTTGCCGAAGAGGCTCGAGCCGCACTCCGAGCAGAACGCCTTCACCCGGCCGCCGTCGGGGCGATAGACCTTGATCAGGTCCTCGCCTTCGAGCAGCCGGAACTGCTCTCTCGGTATGTGCCCGACCGTGAGGCCGAAGGCGCCCGAGTGCTTGCGGCAGCGCGAGCAGTGGCAGTGGATCGCGCGCGTGAACGGCAGCGTCACCTCGAAGCGGACGCCTCCACAGAGGCAGCTGCCGCCGACAGTCTCGGCCATAGCTCCGAGTGTAAATAGGCTGCGAGGGTGCGGCGAGCGCTTACCGACCGGCCGGCACTCGGCGTGCTCGTCGGCGCCGTTGCGATCGCCTTCTCGGGGATCCTCTTCCGCAAGTCTCACGTCTCGCCCGCGACGGGCGCGTTCTACCGCTGTCTGTGGGCGCTGCCGCCGCTCTGGGTGCTTGCGCGGCAGGAAGATCGCAGGCGCGGCCTGCGGCCGAGCGCTCTGCGACGCGCTGCCTGGCTCGCCGGTGCGTTCTTCGCCGCAGACCTCGTCCTCTGGCACTACTCGATCGAGAAGGTCGGAGCGGGTCTCGCCACGGTCCTCGGGAACACCCAGGTCGTGCTGGTCGGCCTGCTCGCGTGGGCGTTCTTCCGCGAGCGGCTGTCGCGGAACGCCCTGCTCGCGATCCCGGTCGCGATGCTCGGAATCCTGCTCATATCGGGTGTCCTGGAGAACGGCGCCTACGGGAGCGACCCCAAGCTGGGCGCGATCTACGGGGTGCTCACCGGGATCGCGTACTCGGGCTTCCTGCTCTCGCTGCGCCGGGGCTCGGGCGAGCGGGGCCGAGTGGCAGGGCCGCTCTACGACGCGACGCTGGCGAGCACAATTTGCGTCGTCCCGATCGGACTGGTCCTCGGCGACATCGACTTCACGCCGTCACTCGAGGCGACCGGGTGGCTCCTCCTGCTCGCGTTGAGCTCACAGGTAGTCGGCTGGCTCTTGATCACAGTCTCGCTCGGGCGGCTGCCGACTGCCCTGACCTCCGTGCTGCTCACGTTCCAGCCGCTGCTCGCCGTCCTCTTCGCCGCGCTGCTCGTGGACGAGCGGCCCTCGCCGCTGCAGCTCGTCGGCGCCGCGTTCATCCTCTCCGGGCTGCTCATCGCCTCGGTCGGGCGCCGACAGGCGGCACCACTCGAGACAGTGCCGGAGCACTAGGCGCACTTTCGGCACAGTCGGCGTCAGACCCCGCGCCTAGACTCGGTGGCATGGCAAAAACTGCCTCCGTCCACTTCTCCTGCTCGGAATGCGGGTACTCGACCGGCCGCTGGCTGGGGCGCTGCCCGAGCTGCGCGAGCTTCGGGACGCTGACGGAGGAAGCGCCGCCTGCTGCGACCAGGCTCGCCGAGGCCAAGCCGCTGCTTCGCCTCGCGGACGTGGAGGTCGAGGATGCCGAGCGGATTCCGACGGGAGTGCCCGAGCTCGACCGCGTGCTCGGCGGCGGGCTCGTCCCGGCCTCCCTCGTGCTCGTCGGCGGTGAGCCGGGGGTGGGCAAGTCGACGCTGCTCTTGATGGCGCTGGCCGCGATCTCGCGCGACCGGCGGGCCCTGCTCGTCACGGGCGAGGAGTCGACGGCGCAGGTGAAGCTCCGCGCCGCTCGGCTCGGCGGCGCCGAACAGGTCGAGATCCTCGCCGAGACGAACCTCGAAACGGTCTGCGCCACGCTCGAGCGCGAGCGGCCGGACGTCTGCGTGATCGACTCGATCCAGACGCTCTACTCCGCAGAGATCGGCTCCGCGCCGGGCTCGGTCACCCAGGTGCGCGAGGCCGCCGCGAAGCTCCTGCGCGTGGGCAAGGAGTCGGGCGTCGCGCTCTTCCTCGTCGGGCACGTGACGAAGGACGGCTCGGTGGCGGGCCCGCGGGTGCTCGAGCATCTCGTCGACTGCGTGCTCCAGTTCGAGGGCGATCGCTACCACGCGCACCGCGTGCTCCGGGCTGCGAAGAACCGCTTCGGCTCGACGAACGAGCTCGGCGTCTTCGAGATGACCGGCGCGGGGCTACAGGGCGTCCCCGACCCGTCCGCGGTCTTCGGCCAGAGCGACGGCGAAGTGGGCGCGGCGGTCGCCTGCGCGCTCGAGGGGACGAGGCCGCTGCTGCTCGAGATCCAGTCGCTCGTGTCCCCGACCGACCTCGCGATGCCCCGCCGGGTCGCCACCGGGGTCGATCCGAAGCGCCTCTCGATGATCGTCGCCGTCCTCTCGCGTCACGCTGGTTTTTCGCTCGGAGCGGCCGATGTCTTTGTGAACGTTGCCGGTGGTGTGCGGATCGACGAACCGGGCGCAGACCTCGCGATTGCGCTCGCTATCGGCTCCGCGGCCCGCGGCGCGCCGTTGCGGCCCGGTATGGCTTCGTTCGGCGAGATCGGGCTCACAGGCCGGTTGCGGCCCGCGGCCCAGGCCGAGCGCCGGGCTCAGGAATGCGCCAAGCTCGGCCTGAACGCCGTGCTCGTGCCCGTCGGCACCGAAGCGCAGGCGAAGATCGAGCTCGTGCAGGCGGACACCCTCCTCCACGCGGTGTCCGCAGCCCTCGTAAAGGCCAAGATGCAAGCTGCGTAGTTCCCTCTGAGCAGGGCTTTTTGCGAAAGAGGGGCAAAAAAGTGGCTTTTTCCAGCAACTTTTGATATCCTGATCGAGTTCGCCGGCAGTCGTCCAGCTGCCGGCGACTTGGCGAAACCAGACGGAATGGGGAGGTCGGGCTTGTACAAGGTCGGCGACAAAGTCGTGTATCCGCATCACGGAGCGGGCACCGTGGTCAAGAAGGACAAGCGGAAAGTGCTCGGGGAGGAACGTGAGTACCTCACGATCCAGATCCTCCACAACGACATGACGGTCAACGTGCCGACCGAGAACGCCGACCGGGTCGGTCTTCGCAAGGTCATCGACGAGACGACCGTCGAGCAGGTGCTGAAGGCGCTGCGGGGCAGCGGTACGACGATGCCGAAGAACTGGAACCGCCGCTTCAAGCACAACCGCGACAAGATGAAGACCGGCGACATCTTCGAGCTCGCCGAGGTCGTCCGAAACCTGTCGCTGCGCGATCACGAGAAGGGCCTCTCCACCGGCGAGAAGCAGATGTTCGTCAAGGCCAAGAAGATCCTCGTCTCGGAGCTCATGTACGCAAAGGGCATGGACGAGGAAGAGGCCGCGGAGTGGCTCGACGACATCCTCGCGGGTGTCGGCGCGCCGAAGCGCAAGGCAGCGGCGAAAGAGAAGGTCGCGGCCAAGGCGTAGTAGCGTTGCTCGCCCGTGAGCGTCTGGGCGATTCTGGCTGCAGCAGGGAAAGGTGACCGTCTCGGGCTGGACCGGCCCAAGGCGTTTGCGCCGCTCAACGACCGGCCGCTCGTCGCCGAGGCTCTCGAGCGCCTCGAAGCCTCTGACTGGATTGAGGGGATCGTCGTCGCCGCTCCGCCCGAGTGGGAGGAGCCGTGCATCCTCGTCGCGGAGGAAGTGGCCGCGGGCAAGGTTGCCGCGACCGTGACCGGTGGCGAGAGTCGCAGCGAGTCCGTCCGGGCAGCCCTGGCCGAGGTGCCTGAGGAGGCGACGGTCGTGCTCGTCCACGACGCCGCGCGCCCGTTAGTGACCGACGAAGTGATCGAGCGCGTGGTCACGGGCCTCGCCGACGGGTGGGACGGAGCGGTTCCCGCCCTACCGATCGCGGATGCCGTCAAGCGAGTCGAGGGGGATGCCGTCGTCGAGACGCTCGACCGTGAGGGCCTCGTCACCGTGCAGACCCCGCAGGCCTTCCTCGCGTCAGCCCTCCGGGCCGCCCTCTCCGACCCGACTTTGCAACAGACTGTTGCAAAGTCTTTGGATTGCGCGAGCCTTGTCGAGGCCCGGGGTGGCCGAGTCCGGGTCGTGGAAGGCGATCCGCACCTGCTCAAGGTGACCGAGCCCGCCGATCTCGAGCTCGTTGCCTCATGGCTGTGAGAGCTGTGGTCTTCGATTTCGGCTACACCCTCGTCAACGAGGATCGAGTCTGGAGCGAGATTGCCGGGCAGTACGGCTGGCCCGAGTCGGTGTTCTTCGCGACCCTCGGCGCCGTGATCGAACGTCGCGGGCACCACGGCCAGGTGCTCGACATTCTCGGCGCGCCCCATCCGCCGGAATCGGTGCCGTTCGAACAACGCGACTTCTACGACGACGCGCTTCCGTCGGTGCAATCGATCAAAGCCGCGGGTCACCTCGTCGGCATCGCCGGCAACTTCAGCGCCGAGATCGAGAGCTTCCTACAGCAGCAAGCGGACGTCGACTTCATCGCCTCGTCCGAGCGCTGGGGAGTCGAGAAGCCCGACCCCAGGTTCTTCGCGAGGATCGCAGACGAGTCGGGATGCTGCGCCGACGAGATCACGTACGTGGGCGACCGCATCGACAATGACGTGCTGCCGGCGGCCGCGGTCGGCATGGCCGCAGTTTTTCTCCAGCGTGGGCCCTGGGCCGCCGTGCAGAAGAGCTGGCCAGAAGCCGCGGGTGCGACCACGATCTCCGATCTGGGCTCGATTCCCGTATGAGCGAGCTCCGCATCGGCCTCGGGGTGGATGCGCATCGCTTTGCCGACGGGATCCCACTCGTCCTTGCCGGCGTCGACTTCCCCGGCGAGCCCGGTCTGGCCGGCCACTCCGACGGTGACGTCATCGCCCACGCGCTGATCGACGCGATCCTCGGCGCCGCCGGCATGGGCGATATCGGCGAGCTCTTCCCCTCCGCGGATCCCCAGTGGCTCGACGCATCGTCGATCCGCCTGCTCCAGCGAAGCTACGAAGTCGTCCGCATGGCTGGCTTCGAGCTCGTGAACGCTGACTGCGTTCTGATCGGAGAGCAGCCGAAGATCGCGGCCTTGCGGGTCGCGATGGGCGCGCGGCTCGCGGGCGCGATGGGCGTGGACATCCACCGCGTCACGGTGCGGGCGACGACGACCGACGGGCTCGGCTTCACCGGCCGCGGCGAAGGGTTGGCGGCGCAGGCGGTCGCGCTACTCCGGAAGGGCGACGACTCGTCCTCGTAGCTCGACCAGGCCGTCCCGTCGCAACGACTCGACGGCTTCTTCGTCGAGCTCCGCGACCTGCCGCGGCAGCGCGGAGACGAGCGTCAGCGTCTGCGCACGACGCTCCCTGAAAGACCCTTCGAAGCGGCCCTGCTTCCGGATCGGGGGATACCGGCGGCCTCGCGAAGGACAGCGCCGCGCGAGCGGGCAGAGCTCGCACCGGGGGATCCGTGCGAGACAGATGGTGGCGCCGAGATCCATCATGGCGTGCGCGCTCGCGGGGCTGAACGCGCCGCCTGTCCGCTCGAGTACGCGCCGAACGTTGGTGTCCAGGGGCAGGACGTCGCGCTCGTGTGCAAACCGGGCGACGGCGTCCGCGGTGTAGCGGCCGACCCCGGGCAGCTCGGTCAGATCCTCGGGCCAGCCGTCCCCGGCGATTTGCTGTGCAGCGCGGTGCAGGTTCAGCGCGCGCCGGTTGTAGCCGAGCCCCTGCCACTCGCGGATGACCTCGGCCGGGCTCGCCGCGGCGAGCGCCTCGACCGTCGGCCAACGCTCCAGAAAGGCGAGATAGCGCGGAACGACGCGCGCCACCTGCGTCTGCTGGAGCATGACCTCCGAGACGAGGATCGCGTACGGGTCGCGCGTTCGCCGCCAGGGCAGGTCGCGGCCGTGCCGCCGAAACCACGCGAGCAGCGCCTTCTCCATCCCGGCCGACGCTACCATCGGTTTCCGTGGGCAAGGCCGCCGCCCTTCTCGGTGCGCTCGTGCTGGCGCTCGCCGGATGCGCCTCTCATCAGAAGCGATCCGCTGCGACCAAACGCTCGAAGCCGGCGCTTCTCACGCAGGAGTGGGATCCGCTCGAGCCGGGTGTGATCGACCACAAGCTCTACGTCCGCGGGGTCGGCACGGTCAAGGAGGAGACGGTCAAGGAGGACGCGAGCGGGCCGTCCTCGTGAGCGTCAGCCGCTAGCTGACGACGCGGATGTTGAACTGAGGGCCGACCGCGCCCATCAGGCGTAGCCAGAGCGGGAGGTACATCTCCGTGCCCCGGGCGGCGGTGATGTCGCCGAGGTCGACGATCCTCTCTGCGGGCCAGCCGAAGCTCTCCAGGAGCTGCGAAACCTGGGCTTTCGCGCCGTCGTCATTCCCGCACACGAAGACGTCGTGCTCGCCCGGAATGCTCGCCGGGGCGACCATGACGCCCGCGTTCACCGTGTTCAGCGCCTTCACGACCTTGGTTTCCGGGAACGCCCGCTGGATCTGCTCGCCGACGCTGTCGTCGTTGCAGACCGAGAGCGTCGGCGGCCGGCCCCTCGAGAAGTCGAGCGCGTTGGAGACGTCGACGAGGACCTTGCCGGAGAGGGTCTCCTCGCCCGCGGCGCCGAGCGCTTCGAGGGAGACCATGCCTGCGGTGCAGTTGAAGACGAGCTCCCCGGCGGCAGCGGCGTCCGCAAACGTGCCGTGGCTCGCCCCGGCGCCGGCCGAGGCCGCCCATTCGGCCGCCTGCTCGTTGGTCGCGCTGCGCGAGCCCATCGTCACCTCGTGCCCGAGCTCGACGAGCTTCGTCCCGATCGTCTTGCCGACAGTACCGGTGCCGATGACGCTGATCCTCACGAACGCGAGTGTAGATTCAGACCACAATGACGCGCGTACGCTTCGCACCCAGCCCGACGGGGTCAATCCACGTCGGGAACGCCTTGAGCGCCGTCGCCAACCGCGGTTTCGGCGACTGGATGCTGCTGCGCATCGACGACACCGATCCCGCCCGCAACGTCCCCGGCGGTGAGGAGGAGATCCTCCGCGACCTCGAGTGGCTCGGTGTCGCCTGGGACGAGGGCCCGGTCCGCCAGAGCGAACGCCAGGACCTCTATCGAGCCGCCGTCCAGACTTTGCAACAGACTGTTGCTAAGTCGGATGAGGGCGGCGCAGCTCTGTACCGAGGGGTCACCCTGCTGCGGCCCGACGGCACGGCGACCTACCAGCTCGCGACCGTCGTCGACGACGTCGAATTCGGGATCACGCACGTCATCCGCGGCAGCGACCACCGGCCGAACGAGCACCTGCACCGCGAGCTGACCGAGGCGCTGGGCGCGACGCCGCCGGAGTACATCCACCACGGTCTGATCCTCGGCGAGGACGGGCGCAAGCTCTCGAAGCGCGAGTTCGGCGCGACCGTCGCGTCTCTCCGCGAGGCGGGGATCCCGGCCGGTGCCGTCCGCGGCTACCTGGACGAGCTGGGGCTCCCGAAGCACGACGTGCACTACGACCTGGCACGCATCCGCCGTCTCGCGATCGAGGCCATCGCCGGGATGTCCGACGAGGAGCTGGCGGCCGCCGCCGAGGCTCCCGTCGAGCTCGTCCCCGCGCTCCGGGGCGCGCGTGACCTCGTCGAAGCGCGCGAGTACGCCCGGCAGGTGCTCGAGCCCGAGCCCGTCTCGCTCGGCGAGGAGGCCAGGCCCACGCTCGAGCGCTTCAAGGAGCTGCGGTCGAACGGCTCCGGCGCGAAGGAGATCGTCCGGGAGCTGAAGGCCGTCGGCGGGAATCTGAAGGCGCTCCGGCTCGCCCTCACCGGCCGGGAGCGCGGCCCCGAGCTGTGGGCGATCGTCGCCGCTCTGCCGCCGGAGGAGGCTCTGCGGAGGATCGATGCAGCTCTATAACACCGCGACCCGAGCGCTCGAGGAGCTGCCGCAGACGGGCCGGATCGGGATGTACTTCTGCGGTCCGACCGTGTACCAGCGCATCCACGTCGGTAACGCACGTCCATTCGTCGTCTCCATGTGGCTGCGGCGCTGGCTGCTCGAACAAGGCCGCGACGTGACGCTGGTCGAGAACATCACCGACATCAACGACAAGATCTACATGGCGGCTCCCGGCGCGAGTGCGAAGCTCGCCGCCGACGCAGCTCGCTGGTACATCGAGGACACCGACCTGCTCGGTCTGGGCCGGCCGGATCACGAGCCGCGCGCCACCGGAACGATGCCCGAGATCGTCGCCCTGATCGAGGAGCTGATCGGGCGAGACCTTGCCTACGAGGCCGGCGGCGACGTCTACTTCCGCGTCGGCCGATTCGAGGACTACGGACGGCTTTCCGGACGGCATGACGATGAGGCGGCGACCCGCAACCCCTCCGAAGAAGAGGAACAGAGCTCGCTCAAGGAGGACCCGCGCGACTTCGCCCTCTGGAAGGCACACAAGGAAGGCGAGGACACGTGGTGGGAATCACCGTGGGGGAACGGGCGCCCCGGCTGGCACATCGAGTGCTCGGCGATGGCCGAGAAGCACCTCGGGCCGATGTTCGAGATCCACGGCGGTGGGCTCGATCTGGTCTTCCCCCACCACGAGAACGAGATCGCCCAGTCGCGCGGGGCGGGCCGGGAGTTCGCGCGCATCTGGATGCACAACGGGATGCTCCGCTTCGGCGGCGAGAAGATGTCGAAGTCGGTCGGCAACGTCGTCACGCTGCGCGAGGCGGTCGAGGAGTGGGGCGCGGAGACGCTGCTGATGCTCTTCCTCGGAGCCCACTGGCGCAAGCCGATGGACTACTCGGACGAGACCCTCACCGCGGCGCGGGCGCGGGCGGACGGCTTCCGTGAGGTCTTTCGCAACCCCTCGCAGCCGGGAGGCTCGTGGGACGACCTCGTCGAGGCGCTCGAGGACGACTTCAACACGCCCGACGCGCTCGCCGTGATGCACGAGTGGCGGGACCACGAGCTCCTGCGCCGCGGGCTCGACCTCTTCGGACTCGGCTCGCTCGCAGAGGAGGAAGTGGCTCCCGAGGAGCTGCACGGGCTCGCCCGGAAACGCGCCGAGGTCCGCGCGGGCGGCGACTTCGACGAGTCCGACCGCCTTCGCCAGGAGATCGAAGACGCCGGTTGGGAGGTGCGGGACGTCACGGGCGACCCGGGCTACCAGCTCGTCCGGAAGCGATGACCGCGGCGGCGGAGCAGGTCTACGGCCGGCGGCCGGTGCACGAGGCGCTGCGCGGCCCGCGCGAGGTGCGCGAGCTCTGGGTGACTGAGCGCGCCCTGTCCGCAGAGCCGTGGCTCCAAGAGCCACGTCCTGGGACCAGGTCCCAGGCCAAGGCCGAACGGGAGCTGACCGAAAAGGCCGGGACCCGCGATCACCAGGGCGTCCTGGCCTTCTGCGAGCCGTACCGCTACGCGGACGCGTTCGAGCTCGCGGCCGAGCCGAGCCCGCTGCTCGTGTGCCTCGACCGCGTGACCGACCCGCACAACCTCGGGGCCGTCTGCCGGGCCGCAGAGGGAGCCGGGGCGTCGGGCGTGATCGTCCCGGCGCACGGGTCGGCTCGCGTGACCCCGGCCGTCTGCCGAGCCTCGGCGGGGGCGGTCGAGCACGTCCGGCTCGCCGTCGTGCCGAACCTCGCCCGCTACCTCGAGCAGGCGAAGGGCACGGACCTCTGGGTCTACGGCGCCGCTGGCGATGCCGGGAAGCCGATGTGGGAGACCGACCTCACCGGCGGCGCGGCCTTCGTCTTCGGGGCGGAGGGTCGCGGTCTGCGGCCTCTCGTCCGGCGCACCTGCGACGAGCTCGTCTCGATCCCGCTCGCCGGCAGCGTCGAGTCGCTGAACGTCAGCGTCGCGGCGGCCGTCCTGCTCTACGAAGCGCGCAGGCAGCGCAACGATGCCTGATCCGACCCTCTACCTCTTCGACGGGTTCAACCTCCTGCACGTCGGCGGCTTCGAGGATTCGCGGGAACTGACCGACAAGCTTGCGAGCTTCGTCGCGGAGAAGGGTGCCCGCGGCGTGCTCGTCTTCGACGGGAGCGGGGAGGACCTGAGCTACGGGCCGCTCCAGGTCCGCTTCGCCGAGGATGCCGATACGTTGCTCGAGCGGCTGGCCGCCGAGCATCGCGATCAGGAGCGCGTATGCCTCGTTTCGTCGGACTCTGCGGTACGAGGAACGTCCGGCCAGAAGGTGATGAAGCTCTCCTCGGCCACCTTCACGCGCGACTTCGTCCTGGAGTCCCACGAGGAGGGACGGCCGATGCGCGTCGAAGACAAGCTCGACCCCGAAACGAGAGCACGACTCGAAAAGCTGCGCCGCGGGCAAGGTCCATAAGAAGCGGGACCTTTGCAGTTTTCTTGTAATTCCTTGACATAGTTGCTACGTTGGCGCTAGCGAAAGGGTGAGATTGCAAGTGCTCGCCCCGACCTCAACTCAATATGGCCGCCGCCCGTCCAGCCCCTGCGCTCCGCCGACAACAGAAAGCGGAACGTGAGCTTGAGGATTTGCAGCTCGTCATCAGGGCTCGCAACGGCGACGAGAAGGCGATGGACTACCTCATTCGCCGCTACACCGGTTTCGTCCGGCTGAAGGCCAGCTCGTACTTCCTGGCCGGCGGCGACGGCGAGGATCTCGTGCAGGAGGGCCTGATCGGGCTCTACAAGGCGGTCCGCGATTTCCGGCACGACAAGGAGACCTCGTTCCGGTCGTTCGCCGAGCTCTGCGTGACGCGGCAGATCATCACGGCGATCAAGACGGCGACCAGGTTCAAGCACTCGCCGCTCAATACATATGTCTCGTTCAGCCACACGCCGGCGGGTCAGGACAACGACGGCGAATGCACGCTCGGCGACGCCCTGCCCGGATCGCATGTGAACGACCCGGTGGTTTCGGTGATCTCGACGGAGGAGCTGCAGAGCCTCGTCTTCTGCCTGGGCTCGGGACTCTCGAAGCTCGAAGCCGATGCGCTAAAGCTCTACCTCGAGGGCGCGTCCTACGAGGACATGGCCGAGGGCCTCGGCTGCGACACGAAGACGATCGACAACGCCCTCCAGCGAGTCAAGCGGAAGATCTACACACACCAGCGCTCGCGCCAGGTTCTGAGCTAACCGGAGCAGCTCGGCCAATCTCAAATTGGGCCGCCAGGCGGACCCCGAGCCGCTGATTGTTCCGTGCCGGGTGTACGCGTAGCCTTGCCTGCCTTCTCAAAGGCACTTCTGCGATCGGGACCAGGTAGCTGCGCCTGGTCTCCGGGCAGAAGACGGCGAAGTAGTCGATCTCTCCCAGGTAGTCACGCTTGATCACACGCGGATTTGGGTGGTGAGCGTACGAGCTGCATGTGTTGAAGAGGACTGCTCCACCTCGCAGCCGCCCGGTCTTGCATTGCACGCGTGCGAGGCTTGAGCCGTCATCGATAACGAGGTCGTACCGGGTGTTCTCCCCAAACGGTACGAGCAGGTCGTAGCCGGCTTCATGAAGCGCGAGCATTACGGCCAGCGTCGACCTGTCACCGATTGCTTTTGGATGCTCCATTCGCTGAGCGTGCCTGACGCATCGGCTGGGCCGTGTCCAAAATAGACAACGCACGTTCGCCTACCATGAGCGTACGCCGGAGTAGCTCAGCTGGAAGAGCAGCTCACTTGTAATGAGCAGGCCGTCGGTTCGAGTCCGACCTCCGGCTTTTGAAGTTCGCGTGGCAAGAGGGTGACGAGCGAGTTGTCGGCTCATCCGACGAGCTGGCGGATCTCCTCGGCGTCAGCAGGAGAAAGCTTCCCGATCGGGGTTCTGACCGCCGAATCGGGTGGCGAGCTGCATATCGGGCTCGGCCATCCTTCCCTCAGTGTGCTCCTGTATTTCCCCCCAAGGTATGAGGGGGTGGGGTCGATGCATGGTGTCGGTCATGACGAGAGGCGGGATCGCGAGGACGAGCCTCTCCTGACCTTCTTTTCGTTCACTCATCACAGCGAGTTCCCGCAGTGGATGGGCATACCGAAGGAGGAAGCCCGAGAGGCGCTGCAGCAGTTCTTTCAAGCGGACGGTCTCCTGCCGCCGGGGATTCGTTGGGAATTGGACTAGATCTGCAGGCTAAGATGCGTGCGGCGCCTACGGGTGCCTTCTCATGACGGATCGCTGACCGACACAGGAAATTCCCGCGCAGAGCCGCCGGCTCTGCCATTCGGTCAGGAGGTCCCTCGATGCACCAGCAGGGCGGCACGCTTGCCGCACACGACATCACCATCCACCGCGGAGCCGACGCGATTCTTGAGCGCGTCTCGCTTGCGGTTACACCCGGGAGCCGGATCGGCGTCGTCGGGCCGAACGGCCGCGGCAAGACGACGCTCCTGCGCGCGCTCGCCGGGCTCGAGCCGCTCGACGCCGGCTCGATCAGCCGCAACCCGCAGACGTTGCGCATCGGCTATCTCCCGCAGGAGCGCGACCTCGCGGCCGAGGAGACTCTGCTCGCCTATCTGGCGCGCCGCACCGGTGTGGGTGAGGTCGAGGCGGAGCTCGCGGCGCTGGAAGCCGCGCTCGAGCGCGACCCTTCGGCCACCGAGGCGCATGCAGAGGCGCTCGATCGCTTCCTCGCGCTCGGTGGAGACGATTTCGAAGTGCGCGCCCGCGGAGTGCTCGCGGACGTCGGCCTCGACGTGCCGCTCGACCGGCCCGCAGGCGCGCTCTCGGGCGGCGAGAAGGGCCGGGCGGCGCTCGCCTCGATCCTGCTCGCGCGCTTCGACATGTTCCTACTCGACGAGCCGACGAACGACCTCGACTTCGCCGGGCTCGAGCTCCTGGAGCGCTTCCTGCTCGGCGTCCAGGGAGGCGTCGTGCTCGTCTCCCACGACCGGGCCCTCCTCGACCGGACGGTGAACCGAATCGTCGAGCTCGAGTCGGGAACGCAGCGCGTGCACCACTACGCGGGCGGCTGGAGCGAGTTCGAGGCGGCGCGGGCCCATGGGCGCGCCGAGCACGAGCGAGCCTTCGCGCACTGGAGCAGCGAACGTGAGCGCTTCACGGAGCTTCACCAGGATCGCCGCGAGCAGGCGCGCGCCGGTGGGAAGCAGGCAAGCCGCCGCGGGACGCATGCGCTGATGTCGAAGACCCGCGCTGCGGCGCGCCGGCTCCAGTGGCTCGAGAGCGACCGGGTCGAGAAGCCGTGGCAGCCGTGGGAGCTGCAGCTCGATCTCGCACCGGAAGGGCGCTCGGGCGATCTCGTGGTCTCGCTCGAAGGCGCCTTCCTCGAGCGGGACTCTTTCCGCCTCGGCCCGATCGACGTGCACGTCGGCTGGGGAGAGCGGATCTCGATCGTCGGCCCGAACGGGAGCGGGAAGACGACGCTCCTCGACGGGATCCTCGGGCGACTTCCGCTCACGGCCGGGTCACGGCGGGTCGGTCCCTCTGTCGTTTTCGGCGAGCTTGGCCAGGCGCGGGCGCTCTTCCCGCCAGGCGAGCCTCTGCTCGGCTCCTTCTGCGAGGCGGCTGGGATCTCGGAGGGCGAAGCCCGGACGCTGCTGGCGAAGTTCGATCTCTACGCCGCGCATGTTCTCCGACCGGCAGAGACTCTCTCGCCTGGTGAGCGGACGCGCGCCGAGCTTGCGGTTCAGGCGGCGCGAGGAGCCGGTTGCCTCGTCCTCGACGAGCCGACGAACCATCTCGACCTGCCGGCCGTGGAGGAGCTCGAGCGGGCGCTCAGCGTGTACGACGGGACGCTGATCCTCGTCTCGCATGATCGGCGGTTCCTCGAGCAGGTCGGCGTGACGAGGGTCGTCGAGCTCAGCTCGTCAGCGACTGCTCGAGGTCGGCCCAGAGCTCCTCGACGTCCTCCAGGCCGACGCTGAGGCGCAGCAGGCCCTTGGGCACGCGGTCGCCTTCCCAGCGGTACCGCGACTCCATCGACGACTCGACGCCGCCGAGGCTCGTCGCGTTCTTGATCAGCCGAGTCGAGGTCTCGACCTTCCGTGCGTCAGCGACGTCGAACGAGACGAGGCCGCCGAAGCCGGGGTAGCGAACGATCTCGACCTTCGGGTGTGCCTCGAGCCGGCCGGCGAGCTCCGTCGCCGTCTCGGTCTGGCGCCGAACACGAACCTCCAGCGTCTTCAGGCCGCGCAGGAGGAGCCACGCGGGGTCGGGCGCGGCGACGATGCCCGAGCGGCTCCGAAACTCGTGCAGGCGGGCCGCGGTCTCCGGATCGCGGCAGATGACGGCTCCGAGTAGCACGTCCGAATGGCCGCTCAGGTACTTCGTCGCGCTGTGCAGGACGAGGTCGGCGCCGTACTCGAGCGGCCGGAGGTGAATCGGCGTCGCCGCGGTCGCATCGACGAGAACCGGCGCGGCGTTGGCTGCGGCGGCCTCGAAGTCGGGCATGGTCAGGAACGGGTTCGACGGAGCTTCGAGCCAGACGAGCTGAACGCCGTCGGGCGGCGGCCCGGTCTGGTCAAACTCGACGTGCTTGAGGCCCCAGCGCTCGAGCTCGCGGAAGAGCGTCGGAGTGCCGTAGTAGCAGCCCTCTGCGACCGCGACCGTCGCGCCGGGCTCGAGCAGCGCCAGGACGACCGCAGTTGTCGCTCCGGCACCGGATGAGAAGAGGAGCGCCTCACCGCCGTCGAGCTCGCCGAGGGCCTGCTCGGCGGCCACTCCTGTCGGATGCGAATACCGCTGGTAGTAGAACTCGCCGATCTCGCCGTCCTCGTACGGCCACAGGGTCGAACGGTCGAGCGGCGGGAGTCCCACGGGCCCGACTGTACTAGGCTGCTTCGCCGTGGCCTCGACCGACGAATCGACCCAGGGAAAGCTCGAGCGGCTCCAGAAGCTGCGCGAGGAAGCGGAGCACCCAGGCAGCGAGCAGGCCGTCAAGCGCCAGCACGACGCAGGGAAGATGCTGGCCCGCGAGCGGGTCGAGAAGCTGCTCGACCCGGGCTCGTTCGTCGAGCTCGACCGCTACGTTCGCCATCGCAACCCGCTCTTCGGGATGATGGAGCGGCGGCCCTACGGTGACGCGGTCGTGACCGGCTACGGGACGATCTTCGGCCGCAAGGTCTTCGTCTTCTCGCAGGACTTCACGATCTTCGGCGGCAGCCTCTCGGAGGCCTTCGCCGAGAAAATCGTCAAGGTCATGGATCTCGCCGCGAAGTACGGGTGCCCGGTGATCGGGATCAACGACTCGGGCGGCGCGCGGATCCAGGAGGGCGTCGTCTCGCTCGCCGGCTACGCGGAGATCTTCTGGCGCAACGTGCAGGCGTCGGGCGTGATCCCGCAGATCAGCCTCGTGATGGGGCCGACCGCCGGCGGTGCCGTCTACTCCCCTGCAATGACCGACTTCGTGCTGATGGTCGAGGGCACGTCCTACATGTTCATCACCGGTCCCGACGTGGTGAAGACGGTGACCGGCGAGGAGGTCAGCTTCGAGGAGCTGGGCGGCGCGGTGACCCACGCGTCGAAGTCCGGTGTCGCGCACTTCACGGCGCCGAGCGAGGAGGCGTGCCTCGAGGACGCCCGCTACCTGCTCTCGTTCCTCCCTCAGAACAACCTCGACCCGCCGCCGTACTCCGAGCCCTCCGACCCGGTCGATCGCGCGGATGCCGAGCTCGACTCGCTGATCCCGGACAACCCGAACAAGCCGTACGACATGAAGGACATCGTCCGGCGGGTCGTCGACGACGGCGAGTTCCTCGAAGTGCACGAGCGCTTCGCCCAGAACATCGTCTGCGGGTTCGCCCGGCTCGGCGGCCATTCGGTCGGGGTCGTCGGGAACCAGCCCCACGCGCTGGCCGGGGTGCTCGACATCAACTCGTCCGTGAAGGCCGCCCGGTTCGTGCGGACATGCGATGCGTTCAACATCCCGCTCGTCACGTTCGTCGACGTGCCGGGGTTCCTGCCCGGGACCGCCCAGGAGTGGGGCGGGATCATCCGCCATGGCGCGAAGCTGCTGTACGCGTACTGCGAGGCAACGGTGCCCAAGCTGGCGGTGATCACGCGGAAGGCGTACGGCGGCGCGTACGACGTCATGAGCTCGAAGCACATTCGCGCCGACTTCAACTTCGCGTGGCCGACCGCCGAGGTTGCGGTGATGGGCCCGGAGGGCGCGGTCAACATCGTTTTCCGGAAGGAGCTGGAAGAGGCCGCCGACGCCGAGGCGCGCAAGGACGAGCTCGTCGCCGACTACCGCGAGCAGTTCGCCAATCCGTACGTCGCCGCCGAGCGCGGTTACGTGGACGAGGTGATCGAGCCGCGCCGAACGAGGCCCCTGCTGATCGACGCGCTGCAGACCTCGCTCACGAAGCGCGAGCCGCGCCCGCGCCGCAAGCACGGAAACATCCCGCTGTAGATCGCGCCGCTCGAGGTCGCGCCGCCCTTTGGCTGCGGTACCCGTGACCTCCTCCCCGATTTGATCGTAACGAGGAAGTTCGCGCGCGTGGGTGTCGGAAGTGCGCCGAAACTGTGACGGCGCCGCGGGCCGGCTTCCGCTCGCGCGTCAGTCTCGCCGCAGCACCGAGAGATCCTGGTGAGGATTTCCGGTGGCTCCTTGTGGGACGTGCTCGAGCAGCTCGCGTCGAGCCGACAGGCTACGAGGCGATTGCTTCTGCGAACTCGACGCCCGCGGCAGGCGCGAGCTCGTCGCTCAGCGCCGCGACGACCGCGGGGTCGAACTGGGTGCCCGCACAGCGCTCGAGCTCGGCGAGCGCGTCCTCCTGCGCCAGACGGCCTCGATAGACGCGATCCGAGGTCATGGCGTCGTATGCATCGACGACGAAGATGATCCGGGAGCCGAGCGGGATCTCCGGGCCGGGCAGGCGATCGGGGTATCCGGTCCCGTCCCAGCGCTCGTGGTGGTGGAGGATCCACTCGGCAACGGGATCGATGCCGAGGCTGTCCAGCATCCGGAAACCGATCTGCGGGTGTCGTTCGAGGACAAGCCGCTCAGGCCCCGTCAGCGGGCCGGGCTTGCGGAGGATCTCCTCGGGGATCGCAAGCTTGCCGAGGTCGTGCAGGCTGCCCGCAAGGCGGGAGAGCTCGACCTGCTCCTGGTCGAGCCCGAGGCGAGCCGCGACCCGTGCGGCGAGGTCGGCGACGCGCGCCGAGTGACTTCCCGTATACGTGTCCCTGAGGTCGACCGCCTTCGCGAGGCTCGCAGCGGCGCGGAACCGCGCGGCGCGATCCGGGCCTGTCGCGAGTCGCCTGAGCTCAGCGAGCTCGACGACGTCCGGCCGGTAGACGTGTACGCGGTTCTTGCCGTTCTCCTTGGCCCAGTAGAGAGCGCTGTCCGCGAGTCGAATCAGCTCGCCGCGGTCGGGCGCCTGGCGCGGGAATGTTGCGACACCGGCGGAGACGGTCACGGAGCCGACGTGATCGAGCCCGACCTCCGCGATCCTCTCGATGATCGTGGCCGCGGTCTCGACCGCCTGGGTCTCGGCATAGCCGGGCAGGAGGAGTGCGAACTCGTCGCCGCCCAGCCGGAAGGCCTCGCCGTTCTGGCGCAGCGTCGTCGCGAGCTGCGAGAGGACCTTGTCGCCCACGGGATGGCCGAAGAGATCGTTGATGCGCTTGAAATCGTCCACGTCGATGAGGCAGAGGCTGAAGGGGCCTTCGTTCCGCTCGGCCTCCAGCAGCTCGCGCTCGAGTCGTTCGTGGAAATGTCGATGGTTGCCGAGCCCTGTCAGCGGATCGGTCAGCGCGAGCTTCATGGCCCGCAGCGCCCGGTACGTCGAGCGCTGATAGAGCGCGATCGCGAGCAGGGGGCCGACGAGGGCCGCCGAGAGCAACGGCGAGCGCTGCCAGAGCACGACGAGCACGAGTGCCGCCGATGCCATCAGCGCGAAGATCATGATCGTCCACCGCAGGCTGGCCTTGATCAGCTCGAAGAACGGCCGCCGGGCCGTCACGGCGACGACGAGCGAGATCAGCACGAGATTGAGTGCGTACTGCGTGGAGGCCGAAACGGCGACCTTCCCGATCAAGGCGTCGGTGCCGTCTCCGGGGATGAGGCTGACAAGGAGGCCGCCGACCGCCGCCGCGCATGCGAACACCGAGCCGTTGTACGCGATGCGGATGATGGGTCGGTGCTCGGTCAGCTGGATGAGGACGGGCGCCGCGAACGCGACCAGGACGCCGGCGTCCCAGCCGAAGAGCACGATCGCGCTCGCCGCAAAGACGAACGAGAGTGAGACGCCCCCGCTGTTCGGTCCTTCGATCGGAACGGGGTAGCGGCTCGCCAGCGTCGAGGCGGCGAGCAGCGCGGTCACGCCCCAGAGCATGGAGGTGGTGTGGGCCTCGGTCGCGAACGAGTAGCCGGCGAAGAGCACGGACATGAGCCCCGCAAGGCAGACGGGAGCGACGATTGGCGTCAGGCGCGGCATCTTCCCTCTCCTCTCAGGCTCGTCCCGTTACCACTCCCAGTTCATGGGGCCGCCGAAGCTGTCGGTGTCCATGTAGCCGGCGACGAGGCCGACGAGGACGATGATGAGAATCAGGGTGATCAGGCGGGGCTTCCACTCGAGCATTTGCTGTCCCTTTCAGGTTGATGTGCGGAGAGCGATTGTGCCCCGCACGCCCGCTCGAGCCATCACCCATTCGGGGGAACGTGATCTCGGCTCGAAAAGTCCCTGCTCGAAGCAGTTTTTAGAGGCCGGCTTCGGCGAGCGGTCGACGACCCCAGGCAAGCCGGTTCTGGTACCAGCCTGCAACCGGCGCGAGTGCGACGCCGTACCCCGAGGACTGAATCAGCCAGCCGTTTCCGAGGTAGATCGCCTCATGGTCGATCTGGGCGGGCCTCGCGCGCCGACCGCCGTTTCCGAAGAAGAGCAGATCCGCCGGAGCGAGCTGGGCGACCTTGATCCTCTTCCGGCGTGGAACCTCCCCGGCCATCGCGGCGGCAGTTCGACCGCGCAGCGTTGTCGCGAGCTGCGGCGCGCCGCGGTAGGACTGGAGCTTGTAGACCCGCCATGCGAACCCGGAGCAATCGAAGCCCCCGCGTGCCTGCACGCCGAACGGCGATTCGGCGAACTCGCTCTCTCCGCCCCAGACGTACGGGAAGCCGATGAAGCCGACGGCGGTCGTGAGCACACGCCGCTGCCAGGGCGTGAGCATCGGGATCTCGAATGCGGCGGCGGCGTCCCGCACGTTCTGCGTTTCCCAGTCCGACAGGCGCAGGATCCGGGCTGCGGAGTACGCGACCTCCGCGCGCGGCGCAGGATCCGCGGGCAGCCGCTCGAGATCGTCCTGGCCGGCGGGGTGGTTCGTACGCAGGCCAAGCAGACGGGCGACGACCTCGGTGCCGAACCGGGCCGGTGGGTGCAGGCCTGCTCCTGCGGCTGCGTCGTAGAAGATCGTGGCCTCGGCGGCGAGGCCGAGCGCTCGGACGAGTTGCGCGTCGAGCTGGGCCATCGTCACCGGCGCTTCCGGGTTCGCCACCTCTTTCGGCGGCTCCTTGGTCAGGCTCGCAACGAGGTCTTGCAGCTCCGCGCGCGTGAGGGCGTCGTTCGGGCGGAAGGCGGCGACGGTGCGTGCCATCAGGCGGTGCGCGACGACGAGCCTGATCTGAGGCTGCGCCCACGACCGCTTCGACCCTGACGGAGAAGCGCCCGGCGAGACCCCGAGGCCGACGAGTAGGCATGAAACAAGAGCGAGAAGGCGCAGGCGTCCCACAGACCAACTCATCGTCGGTTGTAGGGGACGCCTTTAGTCTCTACGGAGTGGAGATCGAGACCACGCCCGAGCCGACCACGGACGAGCGTGCGGCCCTGCTCGCCGTGCTCGCGTCAGCGCCGGACGGGCACACAGACCCCTATCGCAGCGTCTGGCGGCTCGCCGGGGTGCTCGAGAACGTCGAGCCCGGCGCCGACGCGCCGCTGGCCGCGCCCGCCGAGGGATCTCCACGCAGCAAGCCCGGCGCGAGCCGGGCGTAGTCGAGCCCTGAGATCCAGGTCAGCGCCAGCGCGATGCCGAGCCCCCACCTGGCGATCGAGTTGTCGAACGCTCCGGCTGCGGCGAGCCCGCCCAGGCCTGCGGCGACGGCCTGCGTCCAGGTCTTGAGGCGCCCCAGGTCGCGGGCCTTGAGCACGACGCCGCGCTCGAGTGCCGCGAGCCTGAGCCCCGAGATCAGAAGCTCGCGGGCCACGATCGCCGCCACCATCCAGGCCGGGAAGATGTCGCGGCCGACGAGGACGATCATCACGGTCAGAACGAGGAGCTTGTCGGCGATCGGATCAAGAAGCGACCCGAGCGCCGAGGAGCGACCGGTGCGCCGCGCCACGCGCCCGTCGAACCAGTCGGTCGCCATCGCGATCCCGAAGAGTGACGTTGCCCAGTAGTCGTGCCCGCTGAAATCCCAGACGTAGAGCACGACGACGAGCGGCACGACGGCCGCCCGCGCCAACGTCAGCTGATCGGCAAAGCTCACGGGCGGAGAGAATACGCCCGAGATGGCGCCCTTCACCAAGGTTCTCGTCGCAAACCGCGGCGAGATCGCGATTCGCATCTTCCGAACGCTCCGTGAGCTCGGCAGCTCGTCGGTCGCCGTCTACTCCGAGGCGGATCGCGGCTCGCTCCATGTGAGCTTCGCCGACGAGGCGTATCTCGTCGGTCCCGGCGCGCCCGCGGAGAGCTATCTGCACAAGGAACGGGTGCTCGACGTGGCGAGGCGCGCAGGCGTGGAGGCCGTGCATCCCGGCTACGGGTTCCTGGCCGAGAATGCCGACTTCGCGAGTGCGGTGGAGGCCGCGGGCCTTGTCTGGATCGGCCCGCCGCCGGCAGCGATCGAGCTGATGGGCTCGAAGGTCGCCGCGCGCCGGACGATGAGCGCCGCGGGCGTGCCGATCATTCCTGGGACGACCGAGCCGGCCGAGTCCGCCGACGATGTGCGGAGCCTGGGCGACGAGCTCGGCTGGCCGATTGCGATCAAGGCCTCCGCCGGCGGGGGCGGCAAGGGTCTGAAGGTCGTCTCGTCTCCCGACGAGGTCGACCGTGCGTTCGAGACCGCCCGCCGGGAAGGCGAGGCCTACTTCTCCGACGCGGCCGTCTACGTCGAGCGGTACCTCGAGGATCCGCGCCACGTCGAGGTGCAGGTGCTCGCCGACGCGCACGGCGCCGTCATTCACCTGGGCGAGCGCGAGTGCACGATCCAGCGGCGCCACCAGAAGCTCGTCGAGGAGACCCCGTCGCCGGCGGTCGACGGCGAGCTCAGGGCCCGGATCGGCCGAATCGCCGTCGACGCCGCCCGCGCCGTCGGCTACCGCTCCGCGGGCACGATCGAGGGTTTGCTCTCCACGGAGGGGGAGTACTTCTTCCTGGAGATGAACACCCGCATCCAGGTCGAGCACACCGTGACCGAGCTCGTGACGGGGCTCGACCTCGTCCGCGAGCAGGTGCTGATCGCGGCCGGTGAGCCGCTATCGCTTCGCCAGGAGGACGTCCGGCTGAACGGGCACGCGATCGAGTGCCGGATCAACGCGGAGGATCCGTCCACCGGCTTTTTGCCTGCGCCCGGGCGGATCACGAGCTACCGGGAGCCTGGAGGGCCTGGGGTGCGGGTCGACTCCGGCGTACGCGAGGGGAGCGAGGTGGTCGGCCTCTACGACCCTCTGATCGCGAAGCTCTGCGTTCACGGCATCGACCGCGAGCACGCGCGCCACCGGATGCTGCGCGCGCTGAGCGAGTACGAGATCGGCGGAGTGACGACGCTCCTCGGCTTCCACCGCGCGCTCCTCGAGCACGACTGCTTCGCCGGTGGAGAGACGTGCCGGGGCGTGATCGAGTCCGAGGAGCTCGCGAAGCGTGCGGAGCAGTTGTCTCATCTGACAACAAGCGTAGCGGCGGCAGCGGACGGACGGGTGCGCGAGCGGATCGTCCAGGCGGAAGTCGAGGGCCGGCTCTTCGAGGTCAAGCTCCTCGTTCCGGAGCCGCCGCATGCCGCGCTCGCCCGCCGCCGTCGCGACCGCCTCTCCCAACACGCTCACCACGGCGCCGTGCGCGACGCGGTCGTGACGCCGATTCAGGGCACGGTGCTCGCGGTCGAGGTCGCCGAGGGCGACGAGGTGCAGCCCGGCCAGGTCGTCTGCGTCGTCGAGGCCATGAAGATGGAGAACGAGATCACGGCGCCACGGGCGGGTGTCGTCTCCGAGCTGTCCGTGGAGGCAGGCCAGGCCGTTTCGACCGGCCAGGTGATCTGCCTCGTCATCCAGGACGCGGATTGACGGAACGCCGGCCTTTCTGCTCCGACCTCTCACGCAAGAACGACGAGCCCCTGGCCGCGACCGCCAGCCGAATCGATCACTGGTTCCTGATCGAGTACCGAGGGCTCTGGACGAGCGACGCGCTGCCGGGAAGCGGGCTCTCGGATCAGGTCAAGCAGCACCTCCGCGACCAGGTGGCCGCCGTGCCGAACGGCCGGCTCCTCTTCATCCGCCGACCCGATCGCAGGCGCCGGCCCGAGCTTGTCGCGTTCGCCGCCACCTCCAGGCCCGGCGAGGAGATCGTGACGCGGTTCGAGTTCGAGGCCTACGAGGATCTGCGCGGCGTCGACCTGCGTGCAGCCAGCAGGGCCGGACATCCGCTCTTCCTCGTCTGCACGCACGGCAAGCACGATCCGTGCTGCGCGCGCCATGGACGACCGCTCTACGAGGCGCTGCGGGACGAGCTCGACCCCGACTGGGCCTGGCAGGTGACGCACATCGGGGGTGATCGTTTCGCCGGGAACCTCGTCTGCCTGCCGGAGGGGCTGTACTACGGGCGCGTCGACCGGGAGGCTGCTGCGTCAGTCCTGGACGAGCACTTCGCGCGCCGCATCGCGTTCGACCATTACCGGGGCCGCTCGATCTACTCGTTCCCGATACAGGCGGCCGAGCGCAGCGTCAGGGAAGCGACGGGGCTGACGGGAATTGACGACCTGTCGCTCGAGAAGGTCGACCAGCTCAACGGCTCGTGGGAGGTCGTCTTCGCGGCGGCCGGCCGTTCCCACGCGGTCCACGTCGAGTCGCACCGGGGTGACCTCACGCTCCTCACCTGCAGCTCCGACGGGCCAAAGAGGCCCCGCCGCTACGTCGTCACTCCGGGCTGATCCGGAGGAAGCCCTCGCGCACGAGCCGGCGACCCAGCACGAGGCGCCCGGGCTCGTCCAGCCCCCCGGGCAGGTCGATGAGGCGGAACGGCTCGTCCGCAACGGCCACGAACTCGAGCTCCGCGCCGATCCGCACCGGAAAGCGGAGCTCGCGGCCCTCGAAGCTGAGCGTCGCTTCCTGCTCGTCGGCGACGAGGTCGAAGATGACGGTCTCCCGGCGCTCGAGCGGCGTCTCGACGCCGAGCTCCGCGACCCCGCGCACCTGGTCGAACGCGTCCTCGCGCACGGGGCGCCGCGTGCGGACGAACTTGCGGCGCAACCGGGAGGAGACTGCCGAGGGCGAAAGCCGGGCGGCAAGAAGCTCCAGCAGCCGCTCCGAGGACGCTCCGTCGGCAGGCACGCCCCGGCGAAGATCGAACTCCTCCTCCGCAGTCTCGTCGAGCGCCGCGTGCAGCGCGTCCAGCCACGTCACGACGGAAACGCCGACGGTCATGTGCAGCGAGGCCGCGTCCGAGGTCATCGCCTGGTGCAGCCAGCCGCGCGGGAGGTACAGGGTGTCGCCGGCCTGCATCGTGACGTCGAGGATCGGCTCGCCGGGCCCGCCCAGCTCCGGCGTGTACTTCTGGCTGCGCAGCGGTAGTTCGAGGACGGGCGGATAGACGAGCCAGCGCTTCTCGCCCGCGACCTGGAGGCAGAAGACGTCGTGCGTGTCGTGGTGGACCTTGAACCCCTGGGCCGAGGTTGGCGTGTAGTAGGCGTTCGTCTGCGTGGGGTGACCGAGCTCCCGCTCGAGATCCCGGCAGAAGCGCGCGACCGGAAGGTGATGGACGTGCAGCGCCTGGAGCACGATCGTCGCGCCCCGCTCGAACTCCGCGGCGACTCGCTCGGTCTTCGCGGTTCCGGAGAAAGGCACCGGCGACCAGGAGATGTCCTCGGCATAGTCGCCGAGCGAGTACTTCTCGCCCTCCTTGACGACACGGAAGGCGGGATGCCGCAGCCCGCCGCCCGCCACGCGCTCCTCGACCTCTTCGACCGAGAGCAGGTCGTCGAAGCGCCCCTCCTCGTCGCGCGGAACGAGGAGGGGTTTCTGCTCCCAGTACTCGTCGAAGAACCGCTCGGCCTCGACGGGCCCGACGCAGCGCTCGAGAGCGCTATGTGTCTGTGTCGTCTGAATCGGAGTCCGTGCCGTCTGAATCGGAGTCCGTGCCGTCTGAGTCGGAATCCGTACCGTCCGCATCCGATCCGCCGCCGGTGTCCGTGCCGTCGCTGTCGCCGTCGGTGTCGTCCGTGTCGGCCTCGGCCGGCGTCTCGGACATGCTCGACCCGCCCCCGATCTCCTCTTCGCCCAGCGTGCTGTCGTGCTCGCTCATGCGGCTCCTTCTGTCGATGACCCCAGGACTCTAAGCTAGAGTCGCCCGCGCGGTGGACCTCTACGAGTACCAGGGCAAGGAGCTGTTCAAGCGGTTCGGCATCCCCGTCTCCGAGGGACGGCTCGCGACGACCGCTGAGCAAGCTCGCGCGGCCGCGGAGGAGATCGGCGGGCAGGTCGTCGTCAAGGCGCAGGTGCTGACGGGGGGGCGGGGAAAGGCCGGCGGGATCAAGCTCGCGGGCTCGCCCGACGAGGCCTCGCGTCACGCGGAGGCGATCCTCGGCCTGGACATCAACGGCCACGTCGTGCGCAAGCTCTGGATCGAGCAGGCCTCCGACATCGCGCACGAGTACTACCTGTCGGTCACGTTCGACCGCGGCGAGAAGCAGGCGCTCTTCATGCTCACGAAGGAGGGCGGGATCGAGATCGAGGAGGTCGCTTCGGAGCGGCCCGAGGCGCTCGCGCGCCTGCACGTCGACCCTCTCGAGGGCTTCCACCCCTACCAGGCGCGCCGTCTGATCTACGGAGCCGGAATCGACGATCCGAACGAGCAGAAGCAGATCCTCGGCATCATCGGGCGCCTCTACGACGCCTTCGTCGGGGCTGACGCGATGCTCTGCGAGATCAACCCGCTGATCGTGACGCCGGAAGGCGAGGTGAGGGCGCTGGACTCGAAGTTCACGGTCGACGACAACGCGCTCTACAAGCATCCCGACATCGCGGATATGCGCGACCTCGAGGCCTACCCGCCCGAGGAGCGCGCGGCGCGCGAGAAGGGCGTCACCTACGTGAAGCTCGACGGCGAGGTCGGCATCCTCGGCAACGGCGCCGGGCTCGTCATGTCGACGCTGGACGTGATCGCCCTTGCGGGTGGACGGCCGGCGAACTTCTGCGATCTCGGCGGCGGCGGCGACGCACGGGGCGTTGTCGATGCGCTGGGGATCATCAGCGCCGACCCGCAGGTCAAGTCGATCCTGTTCAACATCTTCGGCGGCATCACCCGCGGCGACGAGGTCGCGCGCGGGATCCTCCAGGCGCTCGAAGAGATCTCGATCGAGGAGCCGATCGTCGTCCGACTGGACGGCACGAACGCCGAGGAGGGCAAGGCGCTGCTCACGGAGGGCGGCCCCGAGAACATCCACGTCGAGTCGACGATGCTGGACGCGGCCAAGCGGGCCGTGGAGCTAGCGGGATGACGGATCTGTGGTCCGAGCGCGCCGAGGCCTACCGCGAGAGCGACGCGCATCGGCAAGGCCGCGATCTCGACCTCTTCGCCGAGTGGGCCGAGGGGGAGACAGCTCTAGACGTCGCCACGGGCGGCGGACACGTTGCACGGCGTCTTCGCGAGGCGGGGCTCAACGTCGTCACGACCGATGCTGCGCCGGGCATGAAGCCGGACGTCGTCAGCCGCGCCGAGGAGATTCCCTTCGCCGATGAGAGCTTCGACGTCGTCGCCTGCCGCATCGCAGTGCACCACTTCCAGGATCCGGCAGGCTCGTTGCAGGAGATGGCGCGGGTCAGCCGCTCGCTTGTGCTCATCGCGGACAACTTGTTCATGGGTGAGCCCGGGGAGGAGGCCGACCGCCTGCGCGATCCCACACATGTGCGGAACTACAGCGAAGAGGAGTGGCGGCGCATGTTCGACGAGGCCGGCCTCGAGGTGGAGGCCTTCGAACGTGAGGACAAACGGATCGATTTTCAGGCGTGGCTCGATCGGGCGGAGACGCCGCCCGAGGATGCAGACCGCGTGCGCGAGCTTCTCGCCGACCGGATCGAGGACGGCAAGCTCAGGCTCGACCGCGGCATCTTCAAGGCGAGAAAGCTGTAATGGCCATCATCGTCACGGAGGAGACGCGGCTCGTCGTGCAGGGACTGACCGGAAGCGAAGGCTCGTTCCATGGCGTGCGCAACCGCGACTACGGCACGAACGTCGTGGCTGGAGTGACGCCGGGCAAGGGCGGCCAGGACGTCCAGGGCATCCCCGTCTTCGACACCGTCGCCGAGGCGGTGACCGAGGCCGGGGCGAACACGGCGATGGTGTTCGTCCCCGCACGGTTCGCGGCCGACGCGATCTACGAGGACATCGACGCCGGGATCGAGACGATCATCTGCATCGCCGAGGGCCTGCCCGCCCACGAGATGCTGCTGATCTACAACTACATGCGCCCGAAGGGGGTCACGCTGCTCGGGCCCAACTGCCCGGGAGCGCTGTCGCCCGGAAAAGCCAACGTCGGGATCATCCCGGCAGAGGTCTTCCGCGAGGGCCGGATCGGGCTCGTCAGCCGCTCGGGCACGCTCACGTACCAGATCGGCTACGAGCTGGCTCAGCTCGGCCTCGGCAACTCGACGATCGTCGGCATCGGCGGCGATCCGGTCGTCGGCTCCTCGTTCATCGACATCCTCGCCAAGTTCGAGGCGGATGACGAGACCGAGGTCGTCGTCATGGTCGGCGAGATCGGCGGCGACGAGGAGGAGAAAGCGGCGCGCTACATCGACGCGGAGATGTCGAAGCCTGTCGTCGCGTACATCGCCGGCTTCACCGCCCCGCCCGGCAAGACGATGGGCCACGCAGGCGCGATCATCTCCGGTTCTTCGGGAACCGCCCAGGCGAAGAAGGAAGCGCTGGAGGTCGTGGGCGTGAGGGTCGGCACGACGCCGACCGAGGTCGCCGAGCTCGCGGCCGAGACGGCAGCCGCCCGCGCCTAGAGGGTTTGGCGAAAAAAACCGGCGCTTAAACCGACGCTTAGTACCGTTGTGGGCCTGGTGACGCGTCGTCTTGTGGCTCCTCTCGCCCTGAGCCTGCTCATTGCCTGCGTCTCGGTCTGGCAGGGGTCAATAGGTCCGCAGAACAAACAGGGCAAGGCCGTGTGCGAGTTCCGTAACCACTTCTTCTACTCTCCCACGCCGAATCCCACGCCCCAGTGGGATGCGTTGTTCGCTTCGGACTGCCCGTACAGCTCTCTAGATTGGCAATCACTAGGCCGCTGGTAGCCAAAAATCTCGCGTCTATGCCGAGGTCGAAGAACGAGGGTGCGAACCCGTTATCCCGCTCCGGGGTGCGAAGGCCAATCAGGTTGCCTTGCCGCTCGCGCTCGGCGGTCGGCTGTTCCCGCGCACCGGTCGGCAGACTGATCGGTTCGAGAGTCTCTACCGGGGCCGTGTCCCAGGCTCTCGCAAGAGCGCGGGCCGTTCCACTCGCGGCGTAACTGCCATACGATCGCTCCGTGTTTGTCAGCATTCCGCACAGACTTTTCGTCTTGGTCTGGGCTATCGCGGCGATCGCGTTTACGCTCGCTCGCGAATGGGGGCCGGCGATTGTCATTACTGGCCTCCTCGCCTGGGTTCTTCTCGTCCGTGCGATCCAAAAGCGCGTCGCAAGGCGAAAGGCCAAGCTCTCGTAGTTTTTTGCGCCAAACCCACCTACCGGACGGTGACGCGAATCCGGGGCCTGCCGTACCGGGTCCGGTAACGCGGCCCCCACTGGGGCGCGCGGATCGTCCAGCGTCCGACTTTTCCGAAGCGGAAGGTGCCGGCCCAGACAAAGCGGTTCTTCGTCCGGCGGACGACGACTCGGGAGACGCGCCCTGTCGGCGAGACGGCCTCGACCCTGAATGGATAGTTCACGTCCGCGGGCTCGAGCCTGCAGCAGGTGCCGTCCGGGCGGATGTACGGCGAGTAGGGCCTGAGTTGGATCGTCGCCTGCGCGCCTTTCTTCGGCACGGCCGGCAGCACGGAGAGCTTCACCTCGAGCGCAGCGGCCGCCGCGGTGGGTGCGACGAGGGCAAGCAGCGTGGCGGCCAGGAGTCTCATGTCCGAGCTCGATTCTAGGCTCCTTGTCGTGGAATCGATCTCACTTGCGCGGGGTGTTCCGGCCCCGGAATGCCTGCCCGTGGCGGAGCTCGCCGACTGTGCGCGTGAGGCGATCGAGAACGACGGGACGACGGTGCTCAGCTATGGGCCGGCCGGTGGGTATGCGCCGCTGCGCGAGTGGATCGCCGACCGCCACGGGATCGAGCCTGGGCAGGTCGTCGTCACGAACGGCTCGCTTCAGGGCTTCCAGTTTCTGGCCGAGCTCCTGGCGCCGACAGGGCCGGTGCTCGTCGAGGCTCCCACCTACGACCGTCCTCTGAAGATCCTCGCGGCCGTGGAGGCGGAAGTCATTCCGATCCCGCTGGACGATGACGGAACGGTCGGCTCGCCGGCGTTCTTCTACACGATCCCGACCTTTCAGAACCCGACGGGCCGCACGCTCCCCTTGAGCCGCCGGGAGGCGCTTGCGGGGCTTGCGAAGGCGGGCATGCTCGTACTCGAGGACGACCCCTACGGCCTGGTGCGCTTCGAGGGCGAGGCGCTGCCGACCGTGTTCGAGCTCGCGGGCGGCGAGAACGTCGTCTACAGCTCCTCGTTCTCGAAGACGATCGCGCCCGGGCTGCGGGTGGGCTACCTCGTCCTGCCGGATGCGCTCGCCGTCGAGGTCGAAGCCATCGCTGCTGCTGCCTACATCACGCCGGCGCTGCTTTCACAGGCCACGGTGTACGAGTTCCTACGCCGCGGCAACCTCGAGCCGAACCTGGAGCGTGTCTCCGGCCTGCTGCAGGCCCGCCGCGACGCGATGGTCGCGGCGCTCGAGCGGCACCTTCCTGAGGCCTCCTGGGCCGTCCCGGAGGGTGGCTACTTCCTGTGGCTGGAGCTTCCTCCGGGCATCATGACGGCCGACCTACTGGCGGAAGGCGTCACGTTCGTGCCGGGAGTGGACTTCTTCGCCGGGGCCGGCGGAGAGAACGCGCTCCGCCTCGCCTTCAGCTACGTCTCGCCGGCTGAGATCGAAGAGGGCACGCGGCGGCTCGCGTCAGCCGTCCGTGCCGCGATGCTTCTCCGCTCCGCCGCCTGATCGTCCCCGCCGCCGGTACAGCTGCGAGAGCAGGATGCCGCCGAGGAAGCCGATCGCCAGCAGCAGGATGATCAGCCAGATCAGAGACGTGCGCGCGGAGAAAACGACGAAGTCGATCGTGACCTTGTCGCTGTTCTTGATGATGAACGCGATCAGCCAGGCGACGATGAGAACGAGCCCGATCAGGATCGCGTAGAGCCGAGGCTGCCAATCCTCGATCGGCCCCTCGGGCCGCCGGCGAAAGAGACGCATTGCCGGTGAGTCTAGGGGTTCCCCCGTGAGAGCGAGCGTCAGCTACGCGGATACGAAGCGGGGTATGAGGCGGGCCTGATGCGGGGGAGAGAGAGTGCCTCGCCCGGCCGGACGATAGGTCGGACAAGGAGACTCGGGGAGGGCACACAGGCCCGCCTGCCTGAAGTAGCAAAGTTGGCAGCTAGCTCTATTTTTTTTGCTCATTTTGCTGTTTACTTCGGCTGAGGCGACTCCTGACAACCGATCGATCATAGGGGCACCCTGCCTCGTTGCGAAAGTTGCCAGCAAGGAAAACTGAGCAATTTCCGGCAGGAACGAATCTACCGAAACATTATTTTTTCGACTGCTTGGGAGGAAGTGTTGCCAACGCGCGCAACGCCTGTCGAAAACTATGCACAGGGATGACGCGCATGCCGCCTGCGTAGCGCCGTGCCTCGGCCGTGTTTTCCCCAGCCGGGACGAGGAAGACGTCCACCCCGGCCCGCCTGGCGCCGATCGTCTTCTGTTTCAGGCCCCCGACGGGTAAGACGGTGCCGTCCGCGCAGATCTCGCCCGACGCCGCCACCTTGTGACCGCGGTCGATGTCGTTGCCGAGCTCCTGGACGACGTCGAGCGCGAAGGCTAGGCCGGCAGAGGGGCCGCCCACCTGGCCGAGGTTGATGTGCACTGCAATCGGCAGGTCGATCTTCGTGAACCTCTGAGAGGCGCAGCTCGATCCGATCCCGATCAGCGGCCGGGCCGGATTCTGTGGATCCGGGATGGTCTTGACCTTGACCCGGAGGATCTTCAGCCCGCGGCGAACGGTCAGCTCGACCTCCTCGCCCGGCCGGCGGGTGCCGATCGCCTGGCGCAGTTCGGCCACCGAGGGGGTCCGCCGACCGTCCGCGGCGACGATGACGTCCTGCGCGCGGAGTTTTTGGGCCGCGGGGGCCTGTGGGTCGACGGCTTCGATCACCGTGCCCCGCGACTCGAGCTTGACCGGGTAGCCGAGTGCTTTGAGCGCGACCGCCGCGCCGACCTGTTGCGAGAGTGCCATTGCCTGGAACTCCTGGCGCTGGTGCTGCTGCTCGCTCTGGTTGGGGCCCAGGATGGCGGGAGCCGGCACGAGCGTGGATCCCTCCTCGATGCTGGGAAAGAGCTTCTCGAGAATGCTGGCCTTCTTGATCTCGACCGCGACGTAGTAGATGCCGCCGCCCTTCCGCTCGGGCTTCTCACCCATGACCTTGACGAACGGCGCGAGGGGCCTGGCGCGGTCGGGCAGGAGGATGTACTCGTCGGAGGGGACGAGATAGAGGAACGCCGCGACGGCGAACAGGACGAGGCCCGCGACGAAGAGGCGGACAGGCGTAAAGATGCGGGTCACTGACTCAGGATACGGCGATGAGGCGCGGACGGTTCGTTTAGAGGAGCCCGTGTGTGAGGCCGCCGTCGACCGGGATCACGGCTCCCGTGACGTACGACGCCCGGTCCGAGGAGAGGAAGCAGACGACGTCGCCGACCTCGCTCGGGCGCCCGAAGCGGCGGAGCGGGATCGTCGCGAGGTCGTCGGCGCGGGAGCGGTTGACGTAGACCTCGGCGAGCCGCGCCGTTTCGATCCGTCCCGGGGCGATCGAGTTGACCGTCACGCCGTCCGGGCCGACCTCGCGGGCGAGGGTCTTCGCCCAGCCGATCACTCCGGGACGCACGGAGTTGGAGAGCGCGAGGTTGTCGATCGGCTCCCGCACCGAGCTCGACGTGATGTTCACGATGCGGCCGTGACCGCTGCGGCGAAGTTGCGGCAGGCAGAGATTGGTCAGGCGGATCGCCGAGAGCAGGAGGAGTTCGACCGCGCTCTCGACGGCCTCGTCGGTGAGCTCGAGGGCGGCGCTGCGCGGCGGCCCACCTCCGTTGTTGACCAGGATGTCGATCCCGCCGAAGGCTTCGACGGTCTTCTCGACGAGTCGAGCGAGGTCCTGTGGGTTCGTCAGGTCGCCACGGACCGGCAGTCCGCCGAGCCGCTCGGCCTCGCGGCTGAGCTCGTCGCGCCGCCGCGCGAACATCGCGACGTTGGCGCCCTCAGCGGCAAGAGCCTCCGCGATCGCGAGCCCCATGCCGGAGGACGCGCCACAGACGATCGCGGTTCTTCCGCTGAGGCCGAGGTCCATGCTCAGGAGGCCGCCCGCGGTTGTTTAGGCACAGCCAACCTCCTCCCCGATTCGATCGTAGTCAGGAAAGGCGCACACGTCAGTGACGGGATCGTGCCGGATCTGTGTCAGCCGCACGGCGCCTACGCGCTGAGGACGGCGACGACCTCACGGACGGCCTCCGCCGACGCGGCCAGGGCTGCGCGCTCGTCATCGGTCAGGTCGAGCTCGACGATTGCCTCGATCCCGCCGGCGCCCAGCTTCACCGGGACGCCCATATAGAGGCCGTCGATCCCGTACTCACCCTCGAGGTACGCCGTGCACGGCAGGACGCGCTTCTCGTCGAGCATGATCGCGTCGACCATCTGAGCCGCGGCGGCGCCGGGTGCGTACCAGGCCGAGGTGCCCAGGAGCTTCACGAGCTCACCGCCGCCTTTGGCGGTGCGCTCGACGAGCTCGGCGATCCGCTCGTCGGAGACGAGCTTGCGCAGCGGAACGCCGCCGACGGTCGTCGCCGAGACGACCGACACCATCTGGTCGCCGTGCCCGCCCAGAACCATCGCGGAGACGTCCTTCACCGACGCGCCGGTCTCCGAGGCGATGAACGTCGAGAACCGCGCTGTGTCGAGGATGCCGGCCATCCCGAAGACCCGCTCCTTGGGCCAGCCCGAGGCGCTCTTGGCGACGTGGCACATCGCGTCGAGGGGATTCGAGACGACGATCAGGATCGCGTCCGGCGAGTTCTTGACTACCTCGCCGGTCACCGAGCCGACGATCTTCTCGTTCGTCGCCACGAGGTCGTCGCGGCTCATGTCGCCGGTACGGGGGACGCCCGCCGTGACCACGACGACGTTGGAGCCTGCGCTCACGTCGTAACCGGTCGAGCCCTTCGCGTACGGCTCGTAGCCGAGCACGGCGCCCGCCTGGTTGGTGTCCAGCGCCTTTCCCTCGGCGAGCCCTTCCTTGATGTCGACCAGGACCACGTCGGCGTAGTCGCGCCGCGACAGCTCCTGCGCGCAGGTCGCGCCGACCGCTCCCGCCCCCACGACCGTCACCTTTCTCCGCTCGCTCACACTCGCACTCCCAGCTTCTCGATCACCGCGTCGGCGACCTCGCTCGTGCCGACCGCCGTCGGATCGTCGCGGGCCGGCTTCATGTCGTACGTGACGCTGCGCCCCTCGGCGATCACCTCGGCGATCGCCTGCTCGAGGCGGTCTGCTGCGTCCGCCTCCTCGAGGTGCCGGAGCATCAGCATTCCGGACAGCATCATCGCCATCGGGTTCACCTTGTTCTGGCCCGCGTACTTCGGCGCCGAGCCGTGGGTGGGCTCGAAGACGGCGGCGTCCGTGCCGATGTTGCCGCCCGGCGCGAGCCCGAGCCCGCCGATCAGGCCCGCGCAAAGATCCGAGACGATGTCGCCGTAGAGGTTCGGCAGGACGAGGACGTCGTACTCCTCCGGCCGCTGGACGAGTTGCATGCACAGGTTGTCCACGATGCGGTCCTCGAATTCGATGTCGGCGTTCTGCTCGGCGACCTCGCGCGAGATCTGGAGCCAGAGCCCGTCCGTGAACTTCATGATGTTCGCCTTGTGCACGGTCGTCACCTTGTGGCGGCCGAGGCGCCGCGCGTAGTCGAAGGCGAACTGGACGATGCGCCGCGTGCCCTCGACGGAGATGGGCTTGATCGAGATTCCGGCCTCGTCACGCAGCGTGCCGCCACGCTCCCGGATCCACTGGGTGAGCTCGCGCGCCTCGTCGCTGCCGACCTCCCACTCGATGCCCGCATAGAGATCCTCGGTCGTCTCGCGGACGATCAGAAGGTCGACGTCCTCGTAGCGCGAGCGAACGCCGGGGTAGCTCTTGCACGGCCGCACCTGCGCGTAGAGATCGAGCCCTTTGCGCAGCGCCACGTTGACCGAGCGGAAGCCGCCGCCGATCGGAGTCGTGATCGGCCCCTTGATCGCGACGCCGCTCTGCCTGATCGCCTCGAGCACCTGGTCGGGCAGAGGGTTTCCGCCGTAGGAGTCCATGACGTCGGTGCCGGCGTACTGGACATCCCAGTCGAATTCGACCCCGGTCGCCTCGAGCACGCGGCGCGTGGCCTCGGTCAGCTCCGGGCCCGTGCCGTCGCCGGGGATCAGGGTCACCCTGTGCGCCATCTGGCGGCGACTCTACCTATAGGTTTCCGGGCAGATGAACGACTTCAAACCGGGGCTCGAGGGCGTTGTCGCCTTCCGGACCGAGATCATGGAGCCCGACCGAGAGGGCGGGCTGCTCCGCTATCGCGGGGTCGATGTCGAGCCGCTTGTCGGCCAGTACCCCTACGAAAAGGTGTGGGGCCTGCTCGTCGACGAAAGCCTTGAGCCAGGCATGCCCGATCCCGAGCCCCACGATCCGGCCGCGTTGACCGGCAACGCCCCCTCCGACCTTCAGGCCGAGACAGCGCGGCTCTCCAGCGCCTGGGGTCTGCAGAAACTCGTCGACATCGACGACGAACAGGCGCGCGACGACCTCGGCCGCCTTTCGGCGGAGATGATGTCGATCGTCGCCAAGTCGGCAGCCGTCCACGACGGGCGGGAGCCTGCTCCGGACGACGTCATCGCCCAGGGCGAGACCGCGGCAGAGAAGTTCCTGCTGCGTTGGCGGGGCGAGGCCGACCCGAAGCACGTGAAGGCAATTGACACCTACTGGATCTGCACGGCCGAGCACGGGATGAATGCCTCGACGTTCACGGCGCGGGTCACCGCTTCGACGGGCGCCGACTGCGCGGCAGCGATGTCGGCAGCCGTGGGCGCGCTCAGCGGGCCGCTCCATGGGGGAGCGCCGGCGCGAGTCCTTCCAATGCTCGACGAGGTGGCTAAGACCGGCGATCCGGCTGGCTACGTGAAGGACCTCCTCGACAAGCACGGGCGGATCATGGGCTTCGGGCATCGCGTCTACCGGGCCGAGGATCCGCGGTCGCGCATCCTCAAGCGAACCGCGAAGGAGCTTGGATCGCCGCGCATGGAGGTCGCCGAGGCGCTCGAGGAGGCGGCGCTTGCCGAGCTGGTCAAGAGAAAGCCTGACTACGTGATTGCCACGAATGTCGAGTACTACTCGGCAGTCGTGCTCGACCTGGCGGAGGTCCCGCCGGACCTGACGCCAGCGATGTTCGCTTGCGCCCGGGTTGCCGGCTGGTCAGCGCACATCCTCGAGGAGAAGCGCACGGGACGGCTGATCCGCCCATCCGCCGAGTACATCGGGCCGAGCTCCCGGTCGCTGTCCGCTGTCTGAGCTGGCGTCAGCCGCTGCCGAAGCGGCCGCCCTGGCCGAGCGTGGCGAGGAACAGGAGCTCGCCGGGCTCCGAACGCGCTGGCAGGACGAGGTCGAAGGTCTGGCTCGGTCGTCCGACTACCGTGAGCGGGCGGTCGCTTATCGCGCGATCGGCCAGTTCCGCTACCGCCAGAAGGCTGAGCTCTTGCGCCGGGGCCTCGAGGACGAGAGCCCAGCCTGTCGCGGCTCCGCGCTCATCTCGCTCGAGCTCCTCTCCCGGGACCATCCGGGCCTCGTCAACGACGTTCGCCCCCGGCTGCACGAGCTCGCAAGCCACGACGAAAATCAGGCGGTTCGCCGCCTGGCGATCCTGTGCCTCGACAACGGTTCTCCTCAGCGCGAGACGATCCTGATTCTCAACACGCTCGCCGATGACGACGAGCAGGACACTGAGCTCAGGGCTGCGGCCAGGAAGATCGCCGAGACGCTGCGGAAGAAGGGCGCGGCGCGCCGGTAATTAGGAGGCCGAGCGCGAGTTGTTCCGCTCGCTGCTTAGGCGAAATACTTCGCGTCCGTGCGCGTCGCTGACCAACACCGCACCTCAAAGATCGCGAGAAAGGGGGGCCGGTTGACGCGACGTTCCTCGGCTCCCGTGCTTTTGGTCGCGGAAAGTGCAAAGCACTTTGCGCGAGTCCCGGGCCCGTGGCCCGGGATCTACTAGACGCAGGTGCAGGGAGTGCGGGAGCAGGAAGGGCAGGTGCGCTTCCGCTTCCAGACCAGGAGGTTCTTGCCGACGCCGCTGACCACCATCAGATAGCCCACGCCGCTCGTGAGCGCGAACAGGACTGCGAACTGAGGGTCAAGCTGAGCCATCCTTCTTCGTCCTTGCCATCGGCGCGGCACCGGAAACCTTGAGCCCGCGCCGTGCATGCGGGTGAGCGTCGAAGTACGCGTCGCGGCGCCTGCGATCGGTGACGTGCGTGTACAGCTCCGTCGTCGCGAGATCCGCGTGGCCGAGCATCTCCTGGACGCTTCTGAGATCCGCGCCTCCCTCGAGCAGGTGGGTCGCAAACGAGTGACGGAGGAGATGAGGATGGACGCGACGCGGGTCGAGCCCCGCCTTCTCGGCCAGCCGCTTGAGGATGAGGAAGGCGCCCGCGCGGGTCAACGGACCCCCTTGGGCGTTCAGGAAGAGCTCCGGGTGGTGCCGGCGGTCGAGGAACGGCCGGCCCCGGGCCAGATAGCGGCGCAGCGCGTCGACGGCGCTCCGGCCGAGCGGTACGACGCGCTCCTTGTCGCCCTTGCCGACCGAGCGTACGAGCCGCTCGTCGAGGTCGACCCCGGCGCGCTCGAGGCCGACGGCCTCGCTGACGCGGAGCCCGGCGCCGTACAGGAGCTCCACGAGGGCCCGGTCACGGAGAGCACGAGGTGTCGTCTCCGACGCAGCCTCCATGAGGCGCTCTGCCTCGCCGGCGGAGAGCGTGCGAGGGAGACGGCGGGCTCGACGCGGCAAGGCGATCTCAGCGGCCGGGTTGTCCATGCGTGTGCCGACGAGAAGCTGGTGCCGATACAGCGACCGCAGCGCGGCCAGCCGGCGGGCGATCGTCGAGGCGGCGAGGCCAGCCCCGCGCAGCTCGGCGAGGTAGCGCTCTAGCTCCTCGCGCGTCGCGGTCGCCGGAGAGTGCCCGAGCCACTTCGACACGGCGACGAGATCGCGCCGGTAGGCCTCCAGCGTGCGGGGCGCGAGCCGCGCCGCCGCCACGGCCAGGAAACCGTCGACTTCAGGAACGGGGATGGCTTCGGTCATAAACCTTGCGCAGGCGCCGCCCGTCGACGTGGCTGTACACCTGGGTCGTCGAGAGGGAGCTGTGCCCGAGCAGCTCCTGGATCACTCGCAGGTCCGCGCCGCCCTCGAGCAGGTGGGTCGCGAACGCATGGCGGAGGCGGTGCGGGTGGGGAAGAAGGCGCCTGAGCGTGCTCGTGTCGAGCCGCCTGCCGCGCGCGGAGAGGAAGAGCGCGTCCTCGGCGCCGCGGGCCAGCTGCGGCCTCGCGTCCTCCAGATAGAGCCGCACTCGGTACGCCGCCTCTTCGCCGAGCGGGACGACCCGCTCCTTGTCGCCCTTGCCCCGCACACGAACCGCCTCCTGCTCGAAGTCGACGTCTCCGAGGTCGAGGTCGACCGCCTCCTGGCTGCGCAGGCCGGCCGAGTAGACGAGCTCGAGCAGCGCGCGGTTGCGCAGGGCGAGCGGCTCGTCGCCGCTCAGCTGCTCGAGAACGGCGTCGACCTCCTCGGGCTTCATGGTCGCCGGGAGCCGCCGGGCGCGCCGAGGCCCGACCTGGCTGTCGGGGACTCGTCCCGGGCCGAGGTCGGAGCGGAGCAGCCCCCGCACGGCCGCCAGCTTCCGCGCGATGGTGGCGCGCGTGAGCTTCCGGGGCTGCCGTCCCGGGCGCGCGGAGGCGAGCTCGGCGGCGTACGCGGCCAGCAGCGCTGCGTCCACGTCCTCGATCCGCGCATCCCGGCTGCGGAGCCAGGAAGCGAATTCCTCGACGTCGACGCGGTAGGCCCGGCGGGTAGCCCCCGAGAGCGCAGGGCTCGTCAGGAACCGTTCAATCGCAGCACGGTCGGACACTCTGAGGAGTTCGCGCCACAGGCCGCTTCGCCTGCCCAACAAGATCGAACGTGGCATGGGTGGGCCGGTCGAGGTGTCGTTCCTCGGCTCCTGTGCTTTTGGTCGCGGAAAGTGCGAAGCACTTTGCGCGAGTCCCGGGCCCGTGGCCCGGGACCTTTAGTGAACCGAGGCGACGATCTCTTCGGAGAGGCTCGGGTAGTTCGAGAGGAACTCGGCGCGCTCGTCCTTCAACTGCTCGACGGCAGCGTCGTACTCCTGCTTGCGACCCGTTGCCTCGTACAGCCGCCGCGGCTGGAGCACATCGAGGTCGGCCTCGTCGATTCCCGGAACCGAGCTCGCAACGGAGTAGCCGAAGTCGGGGTCGGTCTCCCACTCGATCGTCCCCTCGGCGATGCCCTTCACGATGGCGGAGGAGTGCTTGATCTTCACCTTCTTCGAGCGCGCGTCGTCCTCGGGGCCGCCCACCCGCCCGGTGTTCATCAGATAGACCTCGAGCGGATGCTCCTCCAGCAGTTCGAGGAACCGGTTCCCCTGGAGATCGTGCGGCAGCGGGAAGAACGGGTTCGTTCCCGGCACCCGCAGGAACTTGCCCGCCTCGTCGGCGCCGCCTGCGCTCGTGCCCTGCGTCTCGCCGAGCATGAAGAAGGCCGCTGCCTGCGGTCCCTCGAGCTTCGCGACCGCTGGGATCACGTTCTCGTTCCGGTTGAGGATGAGCAGGAAGTGCGCGTCCTCGATCTCCTCGTCGACGCCTGACTCGATCACGCCGAACGGGAACGTCGCGCGGCCGTTCTGCGTGTAGCTCGTGTCGTAGAAGTCGACGGCGTTCCCGTGCTGGGACACGTTCTCGAGGTACGAGTCGGGTTGCGTGACCGCGCCGTAGATCGTCGGCTCGTCCTCGGGGTTGAGCCCGAACGTCTTCGCGAAGCAGCCGTTCTCGGTCGCCATGATCCGCCCGTCGGGCATCCAGCCCACGAAATCGTCCTGGACCGGGAGCGATCCGTTCTGGCGCGTGAAGGTCGTCGTCGTCTTGCCTGTTCCGGAGAGACCCACGATCAGGCCGACGCGGGGGCCCTGGCGGGTCGGGATGATCTTGCAGCCCGCGTGCAGCGGGAGCCCGCCGCGGTCGTGGACGAGCTTGTTCCACATGCGGAGCCCGCCCTTCTTCGACTCGCCGAAGTAGTCCGAGTTGAAGATCCGCGTCACGCCCTGCTCGAGGTCGACGGCGATCAACCGGTCGTCCGGATAGCCCTCGACCTTCAGGTTCGGCGTGTAGACGACGGTCAGCTCGGGCTCGTGGCTCTCATCGTCCGGCTCGAAGTAGAGCTGCTGCTGCATGCCGGCGATGTTGGCGTTCGCGGCCTCGATGAAAAGGCGTGCGGAAGTCCGGAACTCCAGGTCGTTTCCGATATAGCCGTCGATCTGGATCATCTCCCGGCCGGCGATGTAGGCGTCCTGTGCTTCGGCCCACTTGAGCCCTTCTTCGTGCGTGATCGCCTGGTTCTGCCCGTCGGGCTCGTCCGTGACGATGAAGGTCGAACGCTTGGAGCGCGAGACGACTTCCGTCTGCACGTTCAGGTTCCCGTACTGCGTCGGCTTCGCGTTCGGCATCTTCGCCGCGAGCTCCTTGACCTCGTCGGCACTCGGGTTCTCGAACAGCTTGCCCGCCTTCGGCAGGCGGAACAACATCTTCGCCACTGCGGCTTGCTCCTTGGGAATCGGGGAGGGAGAGAATGTTACCCGGCTCCAGACCAGCTTCTCAACGGGAAACGGACCGCCCGACTCCCGCCGTTAGGGATCGGTGACCCGGCCGTGACCTGCCCATTGGCCCTCCGCTCGAGCGTGGTCTCGAGAAAGGAGGTGCGCAATGGGCAGGAAGATCCTCGTCTATCTGATCACCACAGCGGCGGCGGTGGCGGACCCTGAGTTGCACTCACTGGGGGCCGCTCGGCCCACAGGTCACACTTCGGAGAGCCCCGGCTGGGGCTCTCCGAACGTCTGCGCTACGCCACCGGGAGCTTGCTCAGCAGCGAGCGGCCTGCCTGGGCCGAGACGATATTTCCCTTTCGATCGAAGAGGCGTACCGCCCGCTGGACGCAATCCGTCGCGTCGGTAGGGTTGTCGGAGGCGCGCAACACCTCGGCGAGGTCGAGCAGGACCGTGCCGTGGTCGCTGATCGCATCGGTTTCGCCCGCAATGCGAGCTGCCTCGAAACCGAGCGCCTTGGCCTCGGGGAACGCACCCTGACGGGCCAGGAGCTTCGCTCGGACCCTTCGCCAAGTGTGCTGAGCGTTGACGTCGTCGTCAGCCGCGCGCTTCTGGGCAAGGTCGATCCAATCGCTTGCCTCCTCTTCGCGTCCCTGTAGATAGAGGGCATCTGCGAGCTCCGCGGCCACCGTGGAAAGGCCCGCCTCATCATGGATTCGATCAAAGATCTCGCAGCATTCGCGGAGGGCGCGCTCTGCCGAGTCGACGTCGCCCGCAAGCAGTTCGACACGACCACAGACTCGTCCGCTGTTATTCGCGAGCGCGTAGGTCTCGCCGATCTCTTCGTACGTTGCCGTCGCCTCAAGGAGGAGTCGGCGTGCTTCTTCGAAGCGGCTCTCGAGTCCGACGAGCCCTCCCATGAAGCACAGGACATTCGCTCGGCCCGTCCGATCGGTCGCCTGCTCGAGCAGCTCGTCGCAGCGTGCAAGAGCTTCACCGACCGGTGTCGGCCCGTGGAACAGGGCGGCCCCCAGCTCTGCCAGGCACCCGGACGCTGACCAACCGGAGCGGCGGTAGTGGACAAGCGCGCGCTCGGCTGCTTCCTGCCAGTCTGCAAGACGGCCCTGGATTCCCCCTCGAACGTATCCGACGTGACGCCAGGCACGTCCAAGGCCGCGGTCATCGTCCAGCTCCTCGAAGATCGGGATCGCCTCCGTCGCGAGACGAAGCAAGTCGTCGGAGTTCGTGCTGGATTCGCTGAAGAGTCGAAGGTGGGCCCGTTCGAGCCGGGCTCGGAGCTCGACCCGGCGGTCCTGGGCCGAGCCGATCGCCACGTCGAGGGTCTTCTCGGCGCCATCGAAGTCACCGGACCACCTCTGGGCGATTCCGAGCTCGCACAGCACTTCGGCACGCGCGGGCCCTTGCCGTGGCAAGAGTCGAGCTGCGCGGCCGAGCAGATTGATTGTTGCCGGGTTGTCGGCGCGTTTCCACGCGCGAATCCCTGCTGCCGCAAGGCGATCGCCGGCCCAGGCTGCGAGTCGCTCGAGCTCCGGGTCGGTAGAGCGCAGCTCGCTCCGGAAGCGGTGGGCCTGCTCAGCGTGATGGCCGACAAGCTCGTCGGCTTCGTCCCTCTGTTCAAGCCAGCTGGCGTGCCGCTCGTGCAGGTCGGCTCTTTGCTCCTTTGTGATTCCTGCATATGTGACATCTCGGATGAGGACGTGGTGGAAGCGAAATTCGTCGTCCGGCGATTCACGCGAGCGCAGGGCCTGGATCAGCCCTCTGCGCTCGAGCGTGACGAGGCGTCTGTCGACCGTCGCCACCGTCTCCGGCGGGGAGAGATGGCGGACCGCGCTGCGCACGAAGTCCTTCCCGACGACGGCCGCCCGTTCGAGGACAGCGCGATCCTCCGTGTCGAGGCTGTCCAGACGGCTGGCCAGCAGCGCCTCGATGGAAGCGGGAACGGCTTCGTCGAGGGCGTCCGGGCCGATATCCGTGACGTAGGCGAGGAGCTGCTCGACGAAGAGCGCGTTTCCCTCGGCGATCGCAACGATGCGAGCGTGCGTCTTCTCTAAGAGCTCCGTCTCGCCGGCAAGCTCGGCGAGCAGAGTGCCGGCCTCGGCTCCGGACAGCGGGTCGAGCGTGATCGTCTCAGTGCTCGACTTCCACCCGGGACGCTTCTCGAGAAGCTCCGGCCGAGCGATGCAGAGCACGAGGATCTGCGCGTCCGAGATCCAGGCCCCGAGGTACTCGACCAGGTCCAGCAGCGTCGGCTCTGCCCAGTGGACGTCCTCGACGACGACGACGAGCGGTCGCCTTGCCGCAAGCGCCTCGAAGAAGCGCCGGACCGCCCAGAACAGCTCACCCGTCGGTGCATGGCCCTCGGCGCGACCGGTGAGCTCGGACATTCGGTCGGCGATCAGGGCGGCATGCTCGTCGCCGTCGAGGAGGGCCGCGATCGTCGCCTGGGGCCGAGTCGGGGCAGCTTGTCGCACGATCTCGGCGAGAGGGAGGTACGTGGCTCCCTCTCCATAGGAGACGCATCGTCCGACGAGCGCCGTCGCCTCCGCACCGAGCGCGGAGACGAATTCCGAGGTCAGTCGTGTCTTCCCAATGCCCGCGTCCCCGAGGATGACCACTACACGGCTGCGACGCTCGTCCCGGACGAGCTCGAAGGCACTCTGCAGGCGATTTAGCTCGTCCTGCCTGCCGACGAGAGACGCACTTGCCTGGGGACGTAGGCCGGCGCTCTCGCCGAGCGCCACGAGGCGGAATGCCGGAACTCGGCCTAGCGAGCCACCGGCGTCGACCGGTTCGACCGGCTCCATCGTCGCCGCCTCGCGGAGTACGGTTCGGGTCGCGTCGCCGAGCAGCGTCTCGCCTGGAAGCGCGGCCTGCTGGAGCCGCATCGCAACCGTAACGGCCACCCCCGTCGCAAGCGACTGGCCGGAAGCCGCGTCCCCCGCGAGCACCTCTCCCGTGTTGATCCCGGTCCGGACCTGGATCATGAGCCCGTGATCACGCTCGAGCTCCCGGTTCAGCCGGAGGAGCGCATCGCGGAGCTCGGTCGCCGCGCGCACCGCCCGGAGCGGGTCGTCCTCGTGCATCTGCGGGATTCCGAAGACCGCGATCGCGGCGTCGCCGATGAACTTCTCGAGAGTGCCCCCGTGGCGCTCGACGACGGTGCGAACAGTGTCGAAATAACGCCGCATCACCATGCGCAAGACCTCTGGATCGAGCGCGGCCGCGAAGCTCGTGGAGTCGACGATGTCGGTGAAGAGGATCGTCACGGTCTTCCGCCGCTCCTGTCCGGGAGGAGTCGCTGCGGCGGTCGCCCTCTCGGGGACGTCGAGCTCCGGGTCGTGCCTCAGGACCGACTGCTCTAGCCGTTGCAGCTCGGGCGACGGCTCGATACCGAGCTCCTCCACGAGTGTCTCGCGGGCTTGCCGGTAGGCGGTGAGCGCCTCCGCCTGCCTGCCCGAGCGGTAGAGCGCGAGCATGAGCTGGCCGCGCAGCCGCTCCCGCAAGGGGTGCTCGCCAACGAGAGCCTCGAGCTCTCCCACGAGCTTCGAGTGGCGGCCGAGCTCGAGCTCTGCCTGAACGAGCTCCTCGCGGGCAACGGTGCGGAGCTCTTCCAGGCGGGCGATCTCGACGAGGGCGAAGGGCTCGAAGGCCAGGTCGGCGAGAGGAGATCCGCGCCAGAGCCCGAGCGCCTCGTGCAGGAGGCTTGAGCGCCGCTCGGGGTCTCCACCCTCCGCGGCCTGGCCCACGAGCCGCTCGAATCGGTGTAGATCGACCCGCTCGGGATCGAGGTCGAGGACATAGCCGGGTGGACGAGTGAGCACAGCATCACGCCCGAGCGTCTTGCGCAGATCGGAGACGAGGTTCTGGAGCGAGCCGACCGCCGCCTTCGGAGGATTCCCGGCCCAGAGATCTTCGACGAGCCGGTCGGTGGAGACGATCTCGCCGGCGTGAAGCAACAGCAACGCCAGGAGGGAGCGCTGCTTCCGCCTTTTGAGCTCGAGCGGCCGCCCCTCTACCCGGACCTCGAAAGGGCCTAGGACGCGGAACTCGACTTCCACTGCTCCCGTTCTACCACTGTCAAGGGCGCGCTCCTAACCAGCGCGTGAGCTGCCCATGAGCGCTGCGTGAGAGGTGCACCGCAACCTCGCCGCATGCAGCACACACGACCAGCAGACCTCATTACGGAGGCCGAGCGCTACCTCGCCGCCGTCGAGCTCTTCCGCGCCGAGGGCCGCCAGCTGCATTGGCGGCTCGAGCGGGGTGCTCCAGGGCCTCGTCGAGGCGGTTCGCGCTCCACTTCTCGAGGGCCGCTCGAGTCCATACCAAGGAGGACGCAATGAGCATGGCACGACGCTTCATCCTCGCCGCCGCAGTCCTGACGCTCGTATTCGCGACCGGTCTTTCGGCTGCCGCCGGCGATCTCGATACGAGCTTCAACGGCACCGGCAAGGTCCTGACCGATTTCGCCGGAGGATCGAACGACCTCGCCAACGGCGTTGCGGTTCAGGCCGACGGCAAAGTGGTTGTCGCCGGCGGAAGCAATAACGAGACAGACAGCAGCTTCGCGGTCGTCCGCTATACGGTAAACGGCGCCCTCGATCCCGCGTTCGACGGTGACGGAAAAGTTCGTACTGACTTCACGTCGTCGTCTACAGAGTGGGCGCAGTCTCTCGCGATTCAGCCAGATGGAAAGATCGTCGTGATTGGCCCTGTCGGCCTCCCCGGAAACGGAACCGGCGCTGATTTCGGGCTCGTACGGTACAACGCGGACGGGACGCTTGATGCCGGCTTCAGCGGAGACGGCAAAGTGGTGATCGACTTCGCCCACACCACCGACTTCCCGGAATCGGTCGCGCTCCAGTCCGACGGCAAGATCGTGGTCGCAGGCTCGAGTCGTCCCTTCGGAACTCAGGCGTACGACTTCGCCGTGGCCCGCTACAACCAGGACGGCTCGCTCGACGGTTCGTTCGACGGGGATGGCAAGGTCATCACCAACATTTTCACGGGCTCGGACGACTTCGCCACAAGGGTCGCTGTCCAGACTGACGGGAGGGTCGTCGCCGGAGGTGTGGCTTCGATCGGGTCGGCGTACAGCGCCGTTCTTGTTCGATACATGCCCGACGGAAGTCTCGACGGCTCGTTCGACGGCGACGGAAAGGTCGTCGTGACAACCCCGACGGATTCGATCAACGATCTCGCGCTCCAGCCGGACGGGAAGATCGTTACCGCCGGTGGTGCCTCCCATATCACCCGTTTCAACGCGGACGGGAGCGTCGACAACACCTTCGCCGCAGGATCCTCTCCGTTCCCGTCCCCGTTCGCGCTGGCCATTCAGCGTGACGGCCGAATCGTTGCCGCAGCTCCGACGGGGTACCCCGCAAGCGATTTCGGCGTCACTCGCTATGGCCCAAACGGCGCGTTGGACCTGAGCTTCGGTTCGGGAGGCACGCTCACGACCGACCTTGCCGCCACGGACATCCCGGCGGGAGTCGCGCTTGCGCCGGACGGAAAGATCGTGGTCGCGGGTATCGGCGGGCCGGCCGGCGCTGGCCCGAACGACTTCGCGGTCGTCCGTTACCTCGCGGCGCCTCCGCAGTGCAAGGTGCCGAACGTTCGCGGCAAGAAGCTCGCTGCTGCAAAGGCGAGCATCCGGAGGGCTCGCTGCACAGCCGGAAAGGTCACTCGCAAGCCCTCGAAGCGAGTCAAGAAGGGTCGCGTGATCTCACAGAGCCCGCGGGCAGGCGCGACCGTGCCGAGTGGCGGCAAGGTCAATCTCGTGATCAGCAAGGGCCGCAGACGCTGAATCTCTGCGGACGCGCTGATCGAGTGGAACGCCTCGCGGCCTCCGACGGTGTTCGTCGGGGGCCGCGGCTCGGTCTTCCAGGGCCCGGCTAGGGCTCGGCGCTGGTGCCGGCAAGCGCGCCCTCACCGGCCAGAAGGCCCGCGAGCTCGGTCCGGGAGCGGACTTCGAGCTTGCGGTAGATGCGGCCGAGGTGCGCCTCGATCGTCTTCGGGCTCAGGAAGAGCGCAGCGCCGGCCTCGCGGTTCGTTGCGCCCTTCGCAACGACCAGCGCGACCTGGAGCTCCTGCGGCGTCAGCCGGCCGGCCGCGGAGGGGACGCGCCGCCGGGCCGTCTCGCCGCTCGCGCCGAGCTCCCCGCGAGCACGGTCGGCCCAGGGCTCGGCCCCGAGCCGCTCGAAGGTCTCGAGCGCGGAGCGGAGCGGCTCGCGCGCGTCCGAGCGGCGGCGGGCCCGCCGAAGCTGCTCCCCGAAGCACAACTGGGTCCGTGCCAGCTCGAACGGCGTCGGAGTGCTCGTGTGGAGCTCGATCGCCCGGCGGAAGTGGCCTTCCTGCTCATCCTCTGTAGCGATCAGCCCTCTGCACCTCGCACTCGCTGCGAGCGCCCAGTTGCGCCCTGTTTCCTCTGCCTGGCGCTCGAACAGCTCGAGCTCGCTCAGCGCCTCCTCGTCATGTCCGGAGCGGGCGTACGCTTCGATCAGGTCGGGCGCCCACTGGATCACCGCCGGGTCTCCCAGACCGTTTCTGCGGGCGCTCTCGGCGAGCAGCGCGAGGTGAGCGATCGCATCCTCGCTCCGGCCCATTCCCAGATCGAGCAGCCCGAGCGTCGAGAGGGCATGAGCCGATACGGCCCCAATGCCGTGTGGGGCGATCTCGAGCGCCTGAGCAACATGCCCGCGGCACTCCTCCTCCCGTCCCTGAGCGGCTTCGACCCGGGCGGCGCAAACCAGGCTGAACGTATGCGTCGTGTCCTGGCCGGTCTCGCTTGCGATTCGGAGCCCCTCCGCGGCGCCGGCGTAGGCAGCTGCCCAGTTGCCGGTGCGGAAGTCGAGCTCTGAGAGGCCCGCCAACGGGTAGGGAAGAAAGCCGAGCGCACTGTGATGTCGCGCGGCGTCGATCATTTTCGTGTGCAGTCTGCGTCCGAGGTCGTACTCCTCGATCCAGGTCAGCACCTGGGCTGGTATCGAGAGCTGCCGGACCCAATCGAAATCAGCCGTCTCGAGCAGCGGCTCGTAGCGCTCGAGGAGAGGTCGCGCTTCCCGCGCGCGGCCGCTCAGCAGGAGCGCCAGACCGAGGACCGCGTTGGCGAGAATCTGCGTCGTCCCGCCGGCTTCCTCGGTCCCCGCCTGAGCCTGCTGGGCCGTTTCGAGCCCCGTGGAGATGCGGGCTGCCATGAAGCATGCCCACGAGGCGTCGGTGAGCATCCTCGCGGCCTTCGCGGGGTCGAGCTCAGCGATCTTCGGCGCCTCTTCGACCAGCAGCGCATGCGCGTCCATTGGCATGCCGAACCACATCTCGACCGCCCCTCGGAGGTGCTGGATCCGAGCCCTTCTGAGCGGTTCGTCAGCAGCTTCCAGGGCCTCCTTGAGGAGCTCGAGCGCTCGGCCTGCGCGTCCGGCGATGCGGCTGTCGTCCGCCGCTTCGAACAGCCGCCGGGCCTTCTCCCTGTCGTCTGTGGTCATGCGGGCGGCCCGCTCGAGTGCGAGGGCGGCCTCGGCGTGACCGCCGCGTCCTCGAGCATCGAAAGCCGCACTCTCCAGTGCGGCAGCGACCTCGTCGTCGAGGTCGGGCGCCGCCGCCGCGAGGTGCCAGGCGCTCCCTCCACCCGAGCTTGCTGCGAGCGCCTGGTGCGCGGCCTGGCGGGATTGGGGCGATGCCTCGTGGTAGACGGCCGCCCGGAGCAGGGGGTGTCGGAACACGAGCGCGTCGCCTTCGAAGGAGATCAGCCGCGCCTCCTGTGCAGCGTCGAGCGAGCGGGGATCGAGCTCGAGCGCGTCGAGCGATCGCATGATCTCCTCCACTCGCCCCGTTGCGCTCGCGGCTGCGACGACGAGCGCACGCTGGGATTGCTCCGGTAGTCCCTCGATCTGGTTCACGAAGGCGCGCTCGACCGTAGGCGTCACAGGGAGCGGGTCTTCCAGCGGCTCCGCGCCGGCCAGTTGGGCCGCGCTGAGGAGGGTCGGGATCTCGATCAGTGCAAGCGGATTGCCTCCTGTCGCCTCCGCGAGGCGGCTCGCGATCTCCGGCGGAGGCGCAGGCTCGAGACGGCTCGCAAGCAGCTCCATGGCGTCTTCCCGGTCGAGGCCGTGGAGCATGAGCTCGTCGAGGCCGGTCTCCTCGAATGCGCTCGGCTCGCCCTCGCGCACCGCGAACAGCAGGGCGACACCTTCCGAGTCGATCCGCCGACCTGCGAAGAGAAGGGCTTCGGCAGATGATCTGTCGAGCCATTGAGCGTCGTCGACGACTCCCAGGACCGGAGCGGCCTCGGCCGTCGCGGCGAGCAGGCTCAGGGTGGCGGCGCAGGTCGCGAACCTGTCTCCTCGAGTAGCAGGCCGAAGGGCCAGAGCTTCTGCGAGCGCGTTCGCCTGTGGCTCAGGTAGCGCCCCGAGCTGATCGAGCGCCGGCCGGAACAGGTCACCGAGGGCGGAAAACGCGAGCTCCGATTCCGACTCGATTCCTCGCGCGCGCAGCAGCGTCATCGAACCGGCCTGCTCGACGGCGTAGCGCAGGAGCGCGGTCTTGCCGATCCCCACCTCGCCCCGGATCAGAAGAGCCGCGCTCTGCTCGCTGCGAGCGGCCTCGAGGAGCTCGTCGATAAGAGCGCACTCGACGTCGCGCCCGATCAGATCTGTCGTTTCGATGCGGGGGCCAGGGGACCGCATTGAGGCGCAATCTATGGCGTCTCGCGCCTTTTGTCACGAGGGGGATCCCCTAACCGCGATCGGGAAGTGCCCGACGCGACCGAGGCTCGCCGGTCCTAGCGTCGAGACATGACCACCACACCCCCAACCCGAAGGAGGTCGGTCATGTTCGACACCACTACCCGGATGAGGAAGACGGTTCCCGTCCTTCTCGCTCTGGGAGCCATAGCCCTTCTCGCCGCCGGCGCGTCTGGCGCAGCGGGAAAGCAAGATTCGACGAGGTGCCTCGACGTGGCCCCGACAATCGTCGGGACTCCCGGTGACGACACGATCGTCGGCACCTACGACGACGACGTCATCGTCGGCCTGTCGGGAAACGACACGATCGATGGGCTGGACGGCGAGGACCTCATCTGCGGCGGTGACGGAAACGACGTCATCCGCGGAGGTCCCGAGATGGACCTGCTGATGGCAGATCTCGGCGACGACACGCTCGACGGAGGCGACGACCTGGACATCGTCGCCTACCTCAATGCGCCTGGTCCTGTCTCTGCAAGCCTGACGACAGGCACGGCGACGGGCTTCGGCTCGGACACGCTGGTCAGCGTCGAGGCGCTCGTCGGCTCCAGCTTCGCCGACACGCTCGAGGGTGACGCGCAGGACAACTACATCGACGGTCAGCCCGGCGACGACACGATCACCGCGCTGGACGGCGATGACTTCCTCGACGGCGACGACGGGAACGACACGATCGACGGCGGGCTCGGCGAGGACATCGCGTGCTACTGCTGGGCGCCGGCACCCATCGTCGCGAACCTCTCTCGCGGAACCGCGTCGGGCTGGGGAACCGATCGCCTCGTCGCGATCGAGGATCTCCACGGCTCGCAGTTCGCGGACCGTCTGACCGGCGACGCCGGGGCGAATCGGATCATCGGCCGGCGCGGAAACGACCAGATCGCCGGCGGCGGAGGAAGGGACCTGCTCGACGGTGAGCAGGGAGCCGACTCGATCGCCGGTGGCCCCGGAGCCGACCGTCTCGACGGCGGCCCAGGCCGCGATTACCTGAACGGCGGGCCCGGTCGTGATCGCTGCATGCGCGGCGAGCGCAAGCGGAGCTGTCCGTGATCCGCCCGGCAACCGACCAACCATTCTCGAACGCAAGGAGGCAACGCGTGTATCCCAACGTCCTCAACAAAGCCGGCAAGAGATTCGCGGTCACCGTAGGGATCGTCGCCGCTGGTCTTGCCGCCTACGCAACTCCAGGAGTCGGCGCACCCGATCGACACGCTCGAGGCGCCGAGTATCCACTGTCGGTCATCGCCGTCCAGACCGAGCCTCAGCGCCCGAAGGCCGGCAAGCCCTTCACGGCGATGATCGGGATCGTCAATGAGGAGACCGGCGGAGTCGTGCAGTCCGGCGACGTCACGTGTCCGGCACGCATCGGGCAACACGCCGCTCGGGTGATCGACAAGGGGTTCATCGACGGCGGCGGGATCGCGATGTGCACGTGGATGGTCCCCCGCAAGGCCGGCGGCAAGCGGATGGTCGCGAAGGTCGAGGTCTATTCCGACGAGGGCACCGTCAGGTCTCGCTTCTTGAGGGTGGTCCGACGGTAGTCCCGCGAGAACCTCTGTACACGACGAGGAGGGAGGGGCGGCACCGATGTGCCGCCCCTCAGCGGTTTCACCTCGCGGCTTCTGTCACAAAAAAGGATCCCGACTCCGATTGATAGCGTCGGTGTCACGCGAGATGGTGCCGAGACTTCGCATGCGTAAATTGGACACGTAGCGTGGACGCCACGCACGACGTGCTCGTCGTCGGGGCCGGCCTGGCGGGCATGCGGGCTGCTATCGAGGCGCACGATCTCGGCGCCGACGTCGCGCTCATCTCGAAGATCCACCCGGTGCGCAGCCATTCCGGCGCCGCCGAGGGCGGGATCAACGCCGCGCTCGGGAACGCGTCCGACGACGACCCCGAAAAGCACGCCTACGACACGGTCAAAGGCTCCGACTACCTCGGCGACCAGGACGCGATCGAGATCCTCTGCAACGAGGCGCCCGGCGACGTCTACCAGCTCGAGCACTGGGGCGCCGTCTTCTCGCGCACCGAGGACGGCCGGATCGCGCAGCGGCCCTTCGGCGCGGCGGGCGAGCCCCGCACGGCATATGCGGCGGACATCACGGGCCACGTCCTCATTCACGTCTGCTACGAGCAGGTGATGAAGCGCGACCTCAAGGTCTATGAGGAATTCTTCGCCTGGAAGCTCGTCGTCGACGACGATCGCTGCCAGGGCGTGATCACGTGGGATCTGCTGAACGGCGGCCTGCACACGATCGGCGCCAAGACGGTCATCATCGCCACGGGTGGCGCCGGACGGCTCTACCAGGGGACGACGAACGCATACGCGTGCACCGGTGACGGCATGACGATGGCCCTCCGCGTCGGCGTTCCGCTGAAGGACATGGAGATGATGCAGTTCCACCCGACGACGCTCTCGCCGACGGGCGTGCTGATCACGGAAGGGACGCGCGGTGAGGGCGCGTACCTCCTCAACTCCGAGGGCGAGCGTTTCCTCAAAAAGTACGCGCCGAACGCGATGGAGCTCGCGAGCCGCGACGTCATCTCACGGGCTGAGCAGACCGAGATCGACGAGGGGCGCGGGGTGGACGGGAGCGTGCTCCTGGATCTCCGCCATCTCGGGGCGGAGAAGATCCTCGAGAGGCTGCACGGTACCCGCGAGCTCGCGATGACCTTCGCGCTCGTCGACCCGATCTACGAGCCGATTCCCGTCCGGCCCGGCGCGCACTATCACATGGGGGGCATCGACACTGACGTCGACGGGAAGACCGAGCTCCAGGGGCTGTACGCCGCCGGCGAGTGCGCGTGCGTCTCGGTGCACGGTGCGAACCGGCTCGGAGGCAACGCCTTGATGGAGACGATCACGTACGGCAAGCGTGCGGGCGCCGTCGCCGCCGACTGGGCGCTGACGCACACGACCGTGACGGTTCCGCCCTCGGTCGAGTCGGATGCCCGGCGCGAGCTGAAGACGCTGCTCGACCGGCGCGACGGCGAGCGGCCCTGGCTGATCCGGGACGAGCTCGCGAAGACGATGCACGAGAACTTCGGCGTCTTCCGGCGCGAGAAGCAGATGAAGGAGCAGGAGCGGATCGTCGGCTACCTCCGCGAGCGCTACGAGAACGTCGTCGTCGACGACAAGGGCGAGGTCTTCAACAACGACCTGACGCAGGCGCTCGAGCTCGGGTTCCTGCTCGAGCTCGCCTCCTGCATGCTCGTCTCCGGCCTCGCGCGCAAGGAGAGCCGCGGCGCCCACGCCCGCCCATACGACTACCCTGACCGCGACGACGAGAACTTCATGAAGCACACGATCGTCCGCTGGATCGCCGACCAGCCGGTTCTGGACTGGAAGCCGGTGACGGTTACGAAATGGCAACCCGAGGAACGAAAGTATTGATGCGGCGAGCCCTGATCCTCTGCCTTCTATCCACGATCGTCCTGGTCGGGTGCGGCGCGGGCGACACCGTCTCGCTCGATCAGGTTGCGAATGCTGCCGCGGCGACCGGCAAGTACTCGGGGGTTCGCATCGACATGACGACGACGACGAGCGTCCCGGGCATCCCGGGTGCGATCACGACAACGTCAGCAGGAGTCGTCGACAGCCGAATCAAGCGCGGCCGCATGACGATCGACATGACCGACGTCAGGAGAGAGGCCATGTCAGGCATCAAGGGGGCTGCAAAGCGCGTTGGCCCGCCGGAAGCTTGGCGAGGCGAGATGGTCTTGGATTTCTCGAAAGGCCGGCTCGTGGCCTATCTACGAATGCCGTTCATGACTCGGTTGATGAAAACGTCGAAGCCCTGGGTCAAGTTCGATTATCAGAGGCTCGGTGAGCAGGCCGGCATCGACTTCCAGCAGTTCACGACGCTGGGGGGCTCCAATCCCGCTCAGGCCGTCGATTACCTTCGAGCCGTCAGCGGGAAGGTGGAGGCGAGGGGCCATGAGACAGTGCGTGGAGTCGAGACGACGCACTATCACGGCACGATGGACCTCCAGAAGTATCCGAACCTCGTGCCTCCGGGTCGGCGAGACGAGATGAGCAAGACGATCGACCAACTCATCAAGCTCGCGGGCGTGAGGACGATCCCAGCGGACGTCTGGATTGGCGACGATCACCTCGTCCGCAAGATGCAGTACAGCTACACAATGCGAATCAAAGACCAGCGCACGGGCCGGCGTCAGCCGAGGAAGATGGATCTGACCATGGAGCTCTACGATTTCGGCGCGACAGTCGCCGTCGCTCTTCCGCCTGCGGGCCAGGTGTTCGATCTCGCCACGCTGATCGAGAAGTCAGGCTGACGGAGTGGCAAAGGCAGTATTGATGCGGCGAGGCATCGTCACGCTGTTGCTCGTGCCGCTGCTCGCCGGCTGCGGTGCTCGAACTGCGAGCAATCCCGGTTCCGGGCCACTTCCCAAGGCGACCAACGGCGGATCCTCCGGGATCGAGCTTCAGTTGGTGGTGGGAAAGGAGCCGGCGTGGGCGATCGCCGGCGTCTACGACTACGTGCACGGCGTGGGCCGCTTCAACGATGTCGAGGGCTATGAGGTTCTCTACACCGAGGACGCCATATATACGGCGGTACCTCGGTTCGCGCCCACGAAGGGCAAGCAGTGGATGAAGCTGCCGGCCAGCGAGGACGGGCTACTCTCACCATTCGCGCGCAATCCGGGCGCGCTTCTCGGCTTCCTCCGCGGCGCGAGCGACGTTGAGACGATGGCCTCGGATCAGGTTCGCGGCGTCAAGGTCACGCACGACCGGGCGCGGCTGAACTTCGAGCGCGCGGCGAACGAGATGCCGGCCAAAGATCGGACAGACATTCGGGGCATATTCCGTGAATACTGGCCCGACCAGAAGAGTGCGTCCATCGACTTCTGGATCGACTCCGAAGACCGGCTGCGGCGCGTTCAGGTGGAGCTCCCCGAGAATGACGGCCCTGCCACGCAGATGACCTTGGACTTCTTCGACTATGGGATCCCCGTCGACGTGAAAGCACCGCCTGCAGACGAGACCCTGACGGAGGAGGAGTTCGGAAAGCTCATGCTGCAGGACTGCAAGAAGGAGAAGTCGTCGACGGGCAGCGCCTCGGATGGGTATGACACATGCGGACACATGTTCACCTTCGGCGACGGGATCACGGCCGGGAGCCGGTGACGGAATGAGCGAAGCCGCGGTCCACACGTGGGAAGGGTCGACGATGGAAGTCGCGCTCAAGATCTGGCGCGTCGACGCGAACGGCGAGCGCGCGCTGAAGACGTACGAGGTCGAGGCGCCCGAATGGGCTTGCCTCCTCGACGTGCTCGACATCATCAAGGACCGCCACGACGGGACGCTCGCCTACCGCAAGAGCTGCCGGATGATGATCTGCGGCTCCTGCGGGATGCGGATGGACGGCCGGGCGATCCTCGCCTGCAAGGAGCGGATGAAGCCGATCGTCGACAGCGGGCACGTCCCGGTCATCTCGTCGATGGGGAACATGCCGATCATCAAGGACCTCGTCGTCGAGATGGCGCCGTTCTGGAAGAAGATCCGCGACGTCAAGCCCTGGCTCGATCCCGGTTACGACGAGGCGAGCGAGAAGGAGCGCGTCGTCTCGCAGCAGCAGATGAACGTGATCGCCAAGGAGTCGCTCTGCATCATGTGCGGCTGCTGCGTCTCGGAGTGCAACGCGATGGAGTCCGACCCGGACTTTCGCGGGCCGGCCGCCCTCGCCAAGGGCATGCGATTCGTCGGCGATCCGCGCGACAACATCGAGGTCGAGCGGCTGAACGAGCTGAACGACGAGCACGGGATCTGGGACTGCACGCGGTGCTATTTCTGCAACGAGCGCTGTCCGAAGGGCGTCGACCCGCGCGACGCAATCGCCAAGCTCGGCGCCGAGTCGGTCAGGCACGACATCACCTGGGACCTGGGCGCCAAGCACGCGAACTGGTTCGTCACCTCGGCGAAGACCACTGGTTGGCTGCGCGAGACCGAGCTCGTGCCGAAGACGCAGGGAATTCTCGGCGCGCTGAAGGAGACGAAGTTCGCGCTCGCGCTGGCTCGGCGGGGCAAGGTGCCGCCGCCGGGGCCGATCCACGTTGCGGCCGAGGTCGACGAGTCGCGGGCGCTCTACAAGCTCGTCAAGGAACAGGGTCGCGACGGGGCGGCCGGAATCGTGCAGGGCGAGCGGGGGCTCGCGCGGATCGAGCACGTCGAGGCCGAGCGGACCCACGAAGAAGCGCAGAGGGACGGCGACTCGTGAAGGTTGCCTACTACAAGGGCTGCCTCGCGTCGCTCTCGGCGAAGGAGCTCGACACCTCGACGCAGGCACTTGCGCCGAAGCTCGGGATCGAGCTGGACGAGCTGGAATCGGTCACCTGCTGTGGGGCCGGCGACATCCACGAGGCCGAGCCCGACTACTACCTGCACCTGAACGCGCGGATCCTCGCCTACGGCGAAGAGACCGGCGCGGACACGCTGATGACGATCTGCAATGTCTGCACGCTCAATCTGCGGCAGGCGAACTGGCAGCTCAAGAACGACGAGGAGTTGCTCGAGCGCGTGAACAAGAACCTGGAGACGGTCGGCGCTCCGCGCTACAAGGGATCGATCGAGGTCAAGCACCTCCTGTGGCTGATCGCCGAGGGAGACGGCTACGAAAATCTCAAGCAGGTCGCGCACAAGGGGCTGAAGGGGCTCAAGGTGGCGCCGTTCTACGGCTGCCAGATCCTGCGGCCCTCGAAGATCCTCGGCTTCGAGGACCCGGACAAGCCGCACTCGCTCGAGGCGATCATCGACGCCTGCGGAGGGGAGGCGATCGACTACCCGGCCAAGATCAAGTGCTGCGGCTTCCCGATCATCCAGGCGCGGGAGGAGACCGCGCTCGGCGAGTTGATCCAGCCGATCGAGCAGGCGACCGAGGCCGGGGCCGACGCGATGGTGACGCCGTGCCCGCTCTGCCATCTCTCGCTCGATGCGTGGCAGTCGAAGCTGAAGGCGAAGACGGGTCGCGACTTCAAGATGCCGATCCTCCACCTCTCGCAGTTGATCGGGGTCGCCGCCGGCCTCGAGGAGTCGGAGCTGAAGTTCAAGCGCCACGTCGTCTCGGTCAAGCCGGTCCTCGACAAGCTCGAGGTTTAGGGCCCTGACCGCGAAACGGCTGCTCGCCGCCACGGTTGGCGGGGCCCTCGCCTGGGGCCACTTCGAGGCCGGCTGGGTGCGGCTGCGCACGTTGCAGGTTCCGCTCTCCGGCTTGCCCGCGGAGCTGGACGGGCTCCGCATCGTTCATCTGTCGGACTTCCACCTCGGGTTTCCGTCGCGCGGCGAGCACGCCGTCCACCGTGCCGTTCACTGGGCCGCCGCGCGGGAGCCGGATCTGACGGCGATCAGCGGCGATTTGCTCTCGCGGCCGGGCGCCGAGCCGAGGCTGCGCATGCTCATGAACAACCTCCCCGGCTCCTTCGTGGTCCTGGGGAATCACGACCTCGCGAGCTCGCGAGACCCGTTCTCGAAGGCGAGCGCCGTCACCGAGCTCGGCTCGACCACGGTTCTTGCCGACGACGCGCGAACCGTCGAGCTGCGCGGCCGGCGGGTGCAGGTCGTCGGCGTCGATCCCCGCTCGTATCTGAGGGGCACGGCCCATCCGGAGCAGCTCGCCGACCCGGACGCGGATCTCCGCATCCTGCTCTGCCACTTCCCGAACGTGATCGACAAGCTGCCGGCCGGCGTCTTCGATCTCGTCCTCGCCGGCCATCTCCACGGCGGCCAGATCTGCATCCCCTACGGACGCGGCAAGAAGTTGAGGCTCGCGCACCTGCGCTGGACCTACGCGGAAGGCCTCTACCACCGGCCGGGGGGTGTTCTGCACGTCTCGCCTGGCCTCGGCACGACCTTCGTCCCCTTCCGGTTCTTCGCGCGCCCGGAGGCGACGGAGCTACTCCTAGAATCCCCGGAGTGAGCACGCGGGTTGCCGGCCTGACCGGATTGACGCTCGAGGAGGCGCCGACCGTTTGCCACGGCTGCGTCTGGTGGCAGTCGAAGGGCGGGCGGGGGGTCGACAAGCGCCGCTGGATCGAGAAGACCGAGGACGACTGGGGCGCCTGGGGCGCGGTCTACCGCGACGACGACGGGAGCGTGATCGGGTCGATGCAGTACGGCCCGGCGGGGTTCTTCCCCCGCGCGTGGGAGTTGCCGGCGGGCCCGCCGTCGGACGATGCCGTGCTCGTCACGTGCGCGTACCTCGTCGAGCGGGCGAGCCCCTGGGTCCTGCAGTCGCTGTTCCTGGCGGCGATCGGCGATGCGCGTGATAAGCGAGCGAAGGCGCTCGAGACGTTTGCGTACAGGTATCCCGAAGGAGAGTCCGCCTACGAGCGCTTCGTCGTGCATCGGACGGTCTTCCCGCGGGACTTCCTCTCGGACTTCGGGTTCCAGACGGTGCGGACGCAGGGACGAGTGGAGCTCGCGCGCCTCGACCTCGGCGGGCTGCAGCCGGTCGCCGAAGGCAGTCGAGAGAAGGTGCTCAGGCTCGTCAAGGAAGCGTTTTCACCGGCTCCCGCGCCGGTGCCTCCCGGCCCCTAGTCCTCGCACACAATCGGCACGTTTCCGCCACCCACGTGTGCGGAATTTCTCGTTAGGCTCGACGTGGGGAGGAGGTCTTGGGTACCTAAACCGCGAGGGCCTGTTTGGCCAGCAGCAGCTCGGCGATCTGGATCGCGTTCAGCGCCGCGCCCTTGCGCAGGTTGTCGCACACGATCCACAGCGCGAGGCCGTCGCCGGCGGTGTCTTTCCGGATGCGCCCGACGAGCACCTCGTCGCCGCCTGCAGCCTCACGGGCCGTTGGCCGCTCCGTCACCCGCACGGCCGGCGACGATTCCAGCACGGCTCGAGCCTGCTCCGGCGAGAGCGGGTCATCGGTCTCCACCCACACTGCTTGCGAATGGCCGACGAGGACGGGCACGCGGGCGCACGTAGCGCTCAGGCGCAACTCGGGCAACTCGAGGATCTTCCGTGTCTCGGCGCGCAGTTTCGACTCCTCGTCGGACTCGTCCCCCTCGAGCTCCCAGTCCATCACGACATCGCCGTCAACCGGTGCCTGCGAGCGGAGCTCCTCCATCCGGTCGATGCCCGCCCCCGAGACTGACTGGTAGGTCGCCACGCGAACGCTGCGCAGCCCGGCCGCCTCGTGCAGTGGCGCGAGCGCGCAGACGAGCTGGACGGTCGAGCAGTTCGGGTTCGCGACGATCCCTTCGTGTGCGGCGGCCCGCTCGCCGTTCACCTCGGGGACGACGAGCGGCACGCCCTCGGTGAGCCGGAACGCTGACGACTTGTCCACGCAGACCGCGCCGCCCCGGACCGCTGCCGGCACCAGCTCGCTGCTCGGCCCGGTCCCGACGGAGAAGAAGCAGAGGTCGAGCTCTCCGGCTCCAAGCGTCTCGACCGTGGCTTCCTCTATCGCGAGCTCGCCGTCACCGTAGGAGACGGTTGAACCGGCGGAGCGGGTCGAAGCGAACGCGCGAACCTGGTCGAACCCCCGCTCGGCGAGGAGCGCCAGGGTGACCTGTCCGACTGCACCGGTCGCGCCGACGACGCCGATCCGGGGATCAGGCATGCGCTCTCAGGGCCTCGGGGCTGTCGAGCTCGAACGCAGCATGCAGCGCCCGGACCGCCTCCTCGACCTGCTCGCGCGGGATGAAGCAGGCGATCTTGATCGGCGAGGTGACGACGATCTCCGGCTTGATGCCGAGGCCGTCGAGGGTCGCGAACGCCTTGGCGGCCACGCCCGGGTGGCTCCTCATCCCCGCCCCGATGATGCTCACCTGACCGAGATCGTCCCGCGCGGACCAACCGACACCCAGCCCCTCGAGGGCGGCTTCGGTCTCGGCGCGCTCGGGGGCGGAGAAGACGATCTCCGGGCCGGTCTGGACAACGAGGTCCACGTTGACACCTTGAGCGGCGAGCGCCTCGAAGAGCTGGGCGGCCGCGGCGCCCTCGACTCGGTAGACGGTCTCTTCGACGGTGTGCGTCACGCCTGAGATGAGGGCCTTCTCGAGCATCCGTTCGTCCTCCTTGCGAATCCAGGTGCCGTCGGCCTGCGAGAAGCTCGACCGCACGTGCAGCTTGACCTCATGGTTGCGAGCGAACTCGACCGAGCGCAGCTGGAGGACGCGCGCGCCGGATGCTGCCATCTCCAGCATCTCCTCGTAGCTGACGGCGTGCAGCTTGCGCGCGCCGGGCACGACGCGCGGGTCGGCTGTGTGAACGCCCTCGACGTCGGTGTAGATCTCACACGCGTCGGCGCCCAGAGCGGCGGCGAGCGCGACGGCCGTCGTGTCCGACCCGCCGCGGCCGAGCGTCGTGATGTCGTAGTCGGTCGAGACCCCCTGGAAGCCGGCCACGAGCACGATCCTCTCCGCGTCGAGCGCCTCGTGGATGCGGCGCGCGCGGATGTCGACGATCTTCGCTTTGCCGTGGGCGGTGTCGGTGACGATCCCCGCCTGCGAGCCGGTGAGCGAGATCGCCTCGTGCCCGAGGTCGTGGATCGCCATCGCGCAGAGCGAGCAGGAGATGCGTTCGCCGACGGAGATCAGCATGTCGAGCTCGCGTGCCTTCGGCCTGGCCGAGATCTCGTGCGCGAGCCGGACGAGGTCGTCGGTCGAGTCGCCCATCGCCGAGAGCACCGCCACGACCCGGTTTCCTGCCTCGCGCGCTGCCACGACGCGATGCGCGACAGCCTTGACGCGTTCGACGTCGGCGACCGACGTCCCGCCGAACTTCATGACGATCGTGCCCGCGCGGGTCGCGGTTTCCTCGGCCGCGAGCGCCGGCAGAGATTCGTACTCGGTGGTGGTCATTAGCGGGGAATTCTACGGCGACGCCGTTACATCTCCCTGCGGCCGGTCAGAGCCCGGCCGAGGGTGACTTCGTCGGCGTACTCGAGATCTCCTCCGACCGGAAGGCCGCTCGCGAGCCGAGTAACGCGAACCCGGCCGCGCAGCCGGTCGGCGAGGTAGGCAGCGGTGGCCTCCCCGGTCATGTTCGGATTCGTCGCCAGGACGACTTCCTGGATGCCGTTCCGCTCGACCCGGCCCAGCAGCTCGTCGATGCGCAGATGCCCGGGCTCGACCCCGTCGATCGGCGACAGCGCTCCGCCGAGCACGTGGTAGAGCCCTCGGTACTCGTGCGTGCGCTCGACCGAGATCAGGTCGGCCGGCTGCTCGACGACGCAGACGAGCGCGCGGTCCCGCCGCTCGTCGCGGCAGATGTCGCAGCGCTCCTCCTCGGTCAGGTTCCCGCACTCCGCGCAGAACCGGACACGCTCCTTCACGTCTGCGATCGCGGCGGCAAGGGCCCCGGCCTCGTCCTTCGGCACGCGCAGGAGATGGAAGGCGAGGCGATGGGCCGTCCGCGTTCCCACTCCGGGCAGGCGCGTCAGCTGAGCGACGAGATTCTCGACCGCGGGGGAGAACATGGAGTCAGACTAGTCGTCGCGACCGTCGTTACGGCCACGGCCGATCGGCACGATCAACTCGAAACGCGCGCCGTGAGGCTTGACGTGCTCGTGCACGAGATCGCCTCCGTGGGCCCGCGCGTAGGAGCGTGCGATCGCGAGCCCGAGCCCGGAGCCGAGCCCGCGCGCCCGGGCCTCGTCGCTGCGGCTGAACCGCTCGAAGAGATCCTTGATGAACTGGGGCGGCACTCCGTCGCCGCAGTCCTCGACCGCCAGGCGGAAGTGGTTGTCGCTCTGAGCTGCGGTCACGACGACCGGCGACGCCCCGTGCCGCAGCGCATTCGTCAGGAGATTCGAGACCACCCGCTCGAAGACCGTCTTGTCGACGATCGCCTCGAGCTCGTCCGGGATCTCGATCTCGACCTCGTCCTCCCGGCCGCTCGCAGACGCCGCGACGAGGTCCTCGATCTCCGCCCGGACCGGGATGGGAACCGGCTGGATCGGCACGGTGTCCGCCTCGAGCCGGGAGAGGTCGAGCAGCTGGTCGACGAGGCCACGCATGCGCTCGGTCTGCGACCGAAGCGCGTCCTCCAGCTCTTCCTTGTCCGCTGCGGACAGCTGGTCGCCGAGCCGGTCGAGCGTCCGGACGACCCCGTGTACGCTCGTCACCGGCGTTCGGAGCTCGTGTGCGGCGAGGGCGATGAAGTTCGTCTTCATCTCGTCGGCCCGCTCGAGCGCGATTCGCTGCTCGCGCTCCCGTACATAGAGGCGGGTCCGGTCGAGAGCCAGCCCCGTGAGCGCGCCGAGTGAGCGCAGGAGGTCGATCTCGTCGCTGCCGAAGAATGGTGCGTACGGACCGCCCCAGACGATGAGCCTGCCGCCGGGGATATCGAGCCGCAGCACGTTTGGGCCCGAACGTGGAACGGGGCGGGGTTCGCCGTGATGCGCGATCACGTTGTCCTCTTCGTCGAGCAGGAGCACCGCCCGTGCTCCGACGAGCCTCGTCATCGGCGGGAGCACGTTCGCGGCCACCTCCTCCGGCGTCGTCGCAACCATCAGCCCCCCGATCGCGTCGCGGAACCGTTCCTGCTCGGGGCGGCGCCAGGCGAGGCGCACGATCCCCGGGGGTGAGAATCCGAGCAGGAACGCGAGCGCGCTGGCGATGGCCAGCCCCGAGACAGCGATCTGGAGCCCCTGGTCGTCCGCCGGGACAGCAACGGCGAAGGCGATCGTCGCCGTGAGCGCGACTGCGGCGAGGCTGAGCATCCGCATCCTGTTGCGCGCCACGCTCGGCTGGTCGCGTCCCGCTCGCCAGAGCCTGTACGCAGCGATCGTCGAGAGGGACGCGAATTCCAGGACGAGCGCGTACAGGAAGATGCTGAACGCGACGGATCGATGCTCTCCAGTCTGCGGAAAGTCGGGGAGCGCGATCGTCCAGGCGACGAGGCCCGCAGTCACTGCGAGGGCGGGCCAACCGAGCCGCCGCGACGAAGGGTCGAACGCCGCAGTGAACCTGAAGAGGAGGTACGGGAAGAGGACCAGGAAGACGACGAGCACGCGCTGGGCGACGAATTCGAAGTCCGTCGTCGCCTTGTCGGGGAGAACCTGCCCCGCGAGGGCGACCGCGCCGAGGGTGCCGAAGCAGAGCGCCGCCCAGAAGCTCGGCGGGTCTCGACGCGCCAGCCAGTTTCGAAACGTGACGAGGCCGAGCGACGCAAACCCAGCCGCAGTGACGTAGCTCAGAACGTTATTGACGGTTTCCGCGTTCACGCTTCCGCAGGCGGAATCGACACTGTAGTCTCAGGCGGCTTGAGCCGCGCGAGGCCCACCCAAATCGTAGTACCTACAAAGCCGCGACGACAACCGCCGCGCCTTGATGCGCGCCGCCGCGAGACTCCGGGGCCACACCGCCGCGGGTGGAGCGAGCCCTGGCGACGGGCGCTCGGCGAGCGATTCCACTCGTCGAGGGACCCGGGCGCCCGCGGCACGACTGAGGGGAGCGTCCTCATCGTCGACGACGAATCCTCGATTCGCCTCATCTGCCGGCTCAACCTGCGCAGCGCAGGCTTCGACACGCTCGAGGCTTCCGATGGCGCCTCGGCGATTGCCCTGGCCCGTGCCGAACGGCCTGATCTCATCTTGCTCGATGTCATGCTGCCCGATCTGGATGGCTGGCGCGTGGCGGATGAGCTGGCGGAGAACGATGAGACGCGCGAGATCCCGATCTTGTTCCTGTCCGCCCGCTCCGAGAGCGGGGACCAGCGGCGCGGCCACGCGACGGGCGGCGTGGGCTACATCACGAAGCCGTTCGACCCGCTGGCGATGACCAACACCGTGCGGGACGTTCTCTTGCGTGTCCGCCGTGGCGAGCGTGACGCGATGCGCGGCGAGTGGGAGCGCTTGATCGGCGCGGAGTAACGGGCGCTACATCCCCGGCAGGCCGAGACCGCCGAGGTCTCCGAGCCCGGCCATCCCGCCCAGCTTGGATTGAGCGAGTGACTGTGCGGAGCGAAGCGCCTCGTTGACGGCGGCGAGCACCATGTCCGCCAGCAGCTCGGGGTCATCGGGGTCGATTGCCTCGGGCGAGATCTTGATCTCGGTGATCTGAAGATCGCCGGTCGCCTTGACGGTGACCATGCCGCCACCGGCGGAGGCTTCGACTGTCTCGCTCGCGAGCTCTTCCTGCGCCTTCTCCATCTGCGCCTGAAGCTCCTGCACCTGCTGGAGCATCTTGTTCATGTCCATGTTCATTGCGGCTATTCCCCCTCGACCTCGTGGGCGTCGAACGTGTCCTTCATCAACTGCACGATCTCTTCCTCGCCCGCGGGCCGCTCCTCCTCGACCGGCTCCTCGCCTCCGTTCTCGCCGACGGCGAAGTCGAGCGCGAGCTTCCGGCCCGTGACCTCGTAGAGCGCCTCGGCGAGGAGCGTCGCGTTCTTCGGCTCCTCGGCGAGCTGGCGATGGAAGGACGCGGCCGGCGGAAACTCGACGGTGAGCCTGTCGTCGGCGAGCTGCGCGGGGTGAGCTTCGCGGAGCATCGAGGCAGTCGGGATCGACCGCTGCTCGACCGCGGGGAGGATCGTCCGCTGCCACGCCTCCTGGAGCTGCTCGAGCTCGAGCGAGGGCAATTCACCCGCTGGCGGAGCCGCTTCGGCCTCCACCACCGGACTTTGCAACAGACTGTTGCTTGGTGGCGACGGTGGACTCGGCGCGCGGTGCTCCAGCTGCTCCAACCGGTACGCGATGGACTCGCGCTCGAGGTCGGCCGCCGGACGCGTGACCTTCACGAGCGCGAGCTCGAGCGGCAGTCGCGGGTCGCCGCCCTGGCGCATGTCGTCGACCGCCACGGCGAGCAGGTCGCACAGGCGCAGCACCGTCGGCTCGCCGAGCTGGTTCGCCTGAGCGCGCAGCCGCTCCCGCGTCTCCTCCGTCAGCGGCAGCGAGTCGGGCACCTCGCCCATGTGCTGGACGAGCATCACGTGCCTCAGGTGATCGAGCAGCTCGGTCACGAGCCGGCCGAGATCCTGGCCCTGGTCGGCGAGCTCTTCGACGAACGTGAGCGCGCCGGCGGTGTCGCGGTCGACGATGAAGTCGCAAAGCCGGAACAGGGCCTCTTCCTCGACGGCCCCGAGCAACTGGAGCACGGCCTGCACGGTCACCTTCCCCTCCGTGGCGGAGGAAAGCTGGTCGAGCGTCGAGACCGCGTCGCGGAAGCTGCCACGGGCCGAGCGCGCGACGAGCGCGAGCGACGCCTCCGGGGCCTCGATCCCCTCGCCGTCGGCGACGAGCTTCAGGTAGCGCACGATCTCGGGCAGGCGCGGACGCGAGAGCACGAACGTCTGGCAGCGCGAGCGAACAGTCCCCATCATCTTCTGGAGCTCAGTCGTGCAGAAGACGAAGACGAGGTGCGGCGGCGGCTCCTCGATCAGCTTCAGCAGCGCGTTGAAGGCGGCGTCCGTGAGCTGGTGCGCCTCGTCGAGGATGTAGACCTTGTAGCGCCCCTCGACGGGCTGGAGGATGACGCGCTCACGGATCTCGCGGATGTCGTCGATGCCGCGCTGCGACGCTGCGTCCATCTCGACGACGTCGAGGGACGTGCCGGCTGCGATCGCCAGGCAGGCGTGGCAGGTCCCGTCGGGATCGGGTGTCGGCCCCTGCACGCAGTTGAGCGCCTTGGCGAGGATGCGCGCAAGCGAGGTCTTGCCGGTCCCGCGCGGCCCCGCGAAGAGATAGGCCTGTCGCACGTTGCCGGCCGCGACCGCATTCTTGAGCGTGCGGACGACCGGCTCCTGGCCGACCACGTCGTCGAACCCCTGCGGACGATATTTGCGGTAGAGCGCGGTCAAGAAAAGGCCTGAAGCGATTCAACCAGAAACCGCTTGCGCGCCCGCGCTGACAGTTGACTAGCTAGGTACGCGCCGCCCGGCGCATGAACGCCCAGAGTGCGCCGGCGTCCTCGGGAAAGACCAGCTGCTCGAACACGAGGAGCGTGCCCACGTAGACCGCCGCGCCTGCGCCGATTGCCACCTCGAGGTCACCTCGCAGGACCGCCATCGCGGCGCCGGCGAGGATGCTCGCGACCACGGTCCCGGCGAGGATGCGCGGCCAGTCGATGGGGCCTGTCTCTCGGCGCGCGTAGTAGACGAGCGTTGCGGTCATGAGCAGCTGAGAGACCGACGTCCCGAGCGCTGCTCCTTTGAGCGACCACAGCGGGATCAGAACGAGATTCGCAAGGATGTTCTCCGCGGCCACGAAGCCGTACACGACCGAGAGCACGCGCTGGCGGCTCTGGGACACGAGCAGGTAGGCCGCGAGGTAGCCGATTGGGAAGAGGGCAAGCGCAGGCGCGAGCAGCCTGAGCGCTCCGCCAGCCGTCTCGAAGGAGTCGCCGTACAGGAGCTCCATCACCGAGCCGGACAGGATCGCCGCGCCGACCGCGATCGGCAGCGTCAGTGCGAGAGCGAGCTTGACCGCACGTCCGAAGACGAAGCCGACCGACGGCACTGTCGTATTGGTCAACCTCGACAGCACGGGATACACGGCCGCCGTGACGCCGAAGCTGAGCAGCAGCGGCGCTTCGAACAACCGGTAGGCGGCGCCGTAGTTGCCGACCACGGTCTTCGACTTGAACGCGGCGAGCATGGCCGTATCGATCCGGGCGAGCACGAGGCCGAAGACGACTGCCAGTCCGACCGGGGTCGCGGTCTTCATCAACGGCCACCAGGTGCGCCACGTCACCTCCAGCCGCGGCCGGACGATGCGGCGCAGCAGGAGCAGGATCGCCAACCCCAGGCCGAGCATCGCTCCGACGAGGTAGACGCCGGAGATGGCGACGACTCCGGCTCCGCGCTCGAGCGCCACGATCCCAACGACGGCGGTGAACAACCGCTGCGAGATCAACGCGATCGGGATGTACGCAAACCGCTCGTGCGCCTGAAAGACGGCGAAGCACGTGTTGGCGAGGAGCTCCGCGACCACGCCGATCCCGAGCAGCGCGACGACGAGCAACAGCTCCCGGCCGAACCCGGCGAGCAGGCCGACCACGAGCGTCAGTCCGAGGACGGGCAGCCCGAGAACGAGCTTGAGGGCGAGCGTGTTTGCGAAGAAGCGATGAACCTCGTCGTGCCGGCGTGCGACCTCGCGCGTCAGGATCAGGTCCTGGCCAAAGCCTCCGAGCGCGGTGGCGAGCGTCACGATCGAGAACCCCAGGGTGAAGACGCCGAACTCGGCCGCTCCGAGCTTGCGCCCGATGAGGACGTAGAGGGCGAGCGAGGCGAGCTTCGAGCCGACATCGGCGACGACGCGATAGCTCGCGCTCGCGAGGATCCGCCGGCTGGACGTGGGTTCAAGGGTCATGACCGGGAAGAATGCTTGGTCCGCCTGGAGGAATGGGCTGCTGATGCTGAAGCGCCTCTGAACCGGCCTCGCGGACGATCGTGTCGTGGACACCAGGCAGCTTCGCCGGGCGCGCAGAAAGCGGGCGCTCCAGCAGCAGCGTCTCGCCGCGGCCGCGACCGGCCTGGCCTCTCTGGTCGCGGTTCTGCTCATCGGCTGCGGCGTGACCACGACGACGACGGGCGAAACGCGCGGAACCCGGATCCACCGCGTCGTGCACCCTCGGCCGTGGCGCCCTCCGCAATTCGTCGTCGTCTCGTTCGACGGCTCGGGTGGCGTCCGCCTCTGGCCTTACTGGCGCGACGTCGCCCGCCGTGCCCACGCGCACTTCACGTTTTTCGTCAGCGGCGTCTACCTGCTGGACGAAGCCCGCCGCAACGCGTACCGGCCGCCGCGCCACTCGCCCGGCAGCTCCGACATCGGCTTCGCCCAGCCGGAAGGCGACCGCACTGCCCGGTCGATCGTGCGCGGAACGCTCGCGCAGATCGCGGGCGCCTACAGCGAAGGGCACGAGATCGGCACGCACTTCAACGGGCATTTCTGTGCACCGTACGGCGGCAACGTCGGCGAGTGGACCGGCGCTGACTGGCGCCGGGAGCTGCACCAGTTCTACAAGCTCTTCTTCGGGGCGGCGGAGAACAACCACCTGCCGCCGTCCGTCGAAGTTCCATTCGGTGCGGGCGAGATCATCGGCGACCGGACGCCGTGCCTGCAAGGGGATTTCCCGGCGCTCTACCCGGCGCTCGTAGCGCACGGGTTCCGCTACGACGCGAGCCAGGTCGCGCGCCTCGGCGAGTGGCCGCAGCGGGAGCGCGGTCTCTGGAGCACGCCGTTGCTCGAGATCCCGTTCGTGGGCCACACCTTCGACGTGGTCTCGATGGACTACAACTTCCTCGCGAACCAGACCAGCATGGCGCCGGGCTCGATCGAGCGCGAGACCTATCTCAGCCTGCGGCGCGCCTTCTTCGCGAGCTATTTCGGGAACCGCGCGCCGCTCTCGATCGGCGTCCATTTCGAGACCTGGAACCACTGGGCGTACGACCATGCGGTCAGCCGGCTCCTCGTCGACGTCTGCCGGAAGCCCGAGGTTCGCTGCGCGAGCTTCCGCGAGCTCGTCGACTGGCTCGATGCCCAGTCTCCTCGCCGTCTGCGCCGCGCGCGCCTCGGGCGCTTCCGCCACCTTAAGCGCCGCTGAACCGGCGCTATACCGTCGCGACTCATCCTCGCGCCCGTGCCGCCACGAAGCCGTTCCGCCCAGATTCCCGAGCTCTTCCTGGGCCTGCTCGCCATCGGCGTCGCAGTCGTCCTGATGGCGCACATCTTCGGGGATACGGTGCGCGATGTCAGGCACTCACGCGACACGGTCCAGGTGACGGGGTCGGCGAAGAAGCCGATCACCGCCAACCTCGTGAGATGGACGCTGACCGTGAACGCCGAGGCGCCGACCGCTCCTCCGGCGGTCCGGCGCCTACTGCGCGAGAGTGCCGCAGTGCGATCGTTCCTACGCAAGGGCCGAATCGAGGGGACGGCGATCTCGTCATCCGTCGTCACGAGCGAAAAGGTCGTCGAGCGCCTGTCCAAGACACGCACCCGCACCTACTACCGCGCCGACCAGCAGCTCGAGGTGAGCACGCGCGACATCGATGCGGTCGAGTCCGTCTCGCCGGGGATCGCAGGGTTGATCGCGGACGGGATCGACGTCTCGGCCAGGCCGCTCGCGTACCTCTCCACCGAGCTCACGCAGGCGAAGCTCGACGCCCTCGATGCGGCGACGCAGGACGCGCGAAAGCGGGCGGAGGTCCTCGTCCATGGGCTCGGAGGGAAGCTCGGGCGAATGCGGGCCAGCTCGCTTGGCGTCTACCAGGTCACTCCGCGCGACTCGACGGACGTGAGCGACTACGGGATCAGCGATACGAGTAGCCGCGAGAAGGACGTGAACGCGGTCGTCAGCGCGACGTTCGCGGTCAATCACTAGTGCCCGGGGGGCTCCGCGCGCTAGAAATCGTGTCGATGGCAGTCGATCGACGGATAGGAACGGTGCTCGGCGGCTATCGGATCATCGAACCGCTCGGCAGCGGAGGCACGAGCGTCGTCTACCGGGCGGAGCACGTTCGCCTCGGGCGGCCGGCCGCGCTGAAGCTGCTTGCGCCGGGGCTCGGAGAGGCCGACTTCAGCGAGCGCTTCCTGCGGGAGTCACAGCTTGCGGCCTCGCTCGACCATCCGAGCATCGTCCCGATCTACGACGCGGGCGAGGAGGACGGCCTGCTCTACATCGCGATGGCCTGCGTCGACGGGAGCGACCTGAAGACGTTACTCGCGCGCGAAGGCAGATTGCCGACGCGTCGTGCGCTGCGAATCGTGGGGCAGATCGGTGCGGCCCTCGACGCCGCTCACGCGCGCGGGCTCGTCCACCGCGACGTGAAGCCGGCGAACATTCTCGTGGCCGAGGACGACCGCGCGTACCTCTCCGATTTCGGCGTGGTGAAGGAGCTGTCCTCGAACGGGACCACGCGCACCGGCAGCTTCATCGGCACGATCGAGTACTGCGCTCCGGAGCAGATCGAAGGGCGCGAGGTGGATGCCCGGACCGACGTCTACGCGCTCGCCTGCGTGCTGTACGAGTGCCTCGCCGGCACGCCGCCGTTTCATCGTCCATCCGAAGTCGCGGTGCTGAACGCCCATCTGCATGCTCCCCCGGCCAAGCTGACGCGGGCCGCGCCCGACGTGCCGCCTGCGCTGGAGCACGTGATCGCGAAAGCGCTGTCGAAGTCGCCGCTCGACCGCTATGCGAGCACGGGCGAGTTCGTCAGCGCGGCGCGGGCTGCGGCTGCGGAGCGGATCGTCGACCGGCGCCGGCTCGCGGTGTCGGTTTCTGTGCTCCTGCTCGCTGTCCTCGTCGGCGCGGCCGCGGCGCTGGCGATTCGCTCGCTCGGGTTCGGGGGCCACACCAAGACCGCCGCGCCGCCCCCGCCTCCACCTGTCCGGCAGCAGCCGCAGCCGCTCAGCGACCTGCTGCTGAAGAGCAACGACGGCGGCACCCTCAACGACGTCGCCTACAGCTTGTTGGTCGCGCACGAGTACAAGCGTGCGCTCCCGTTCGCGCAAAGGGCGGTTCGGAAGGTGGAGCCGGGAACGCTCACGCAGGCCTACGCCAATTTCAACCTCGGCTACACGTTGTTCAAGCTGGGCCGCTGCGCCGAGGCCGTTCCTCGAATGGAAAAGGCACTCGGCCTCGAGCCCTCCGTCCAACGTCCGTACATCCGGGTGCGGATCAAACAGGCTAAGCGCTGTGCCCAACGTGGAGCAGCCGCGCCAGCGCCGTCCCGCTAGTCGGCCGGGCCTCGGGGTCCTTCTCGAGAGCGGTGAGGAGCGCTCGGGCGAGGTCGGCGGAGAGCTCCGGTCGTCGCTCGCGCGGGTCGGGCGGCGGCTCGGCCAGATGGGCGAAGCCGATCGCTGTGATCCCGCGGCCCGCGAACGGCGGCTCTCCGACGAGGCACTCGTAGAGGACGCAGCCGAGCGCGTAGATGTCGCTCGCCTCGGACGCCTCGAGCCCCTCGATCAGCTCGGGGGCGAGGTAGTGCGGCGTGCCGAGGATCTGCCCCTCGGCGGTCAGTCGCGTCGAATCCACGGCGCGGGCGAGGCCGAAGTCCGCGAGCGCCGCGCTGCCCGCGGCGTCGAGCAGGACATTCGAGGGCTTGACGTCCCGATGCAGGACGCCGCGGCCGTGCAGCTCGTCGAGCCCGCGGCCGAGCTGGGCCGCGAGTTGCACCGTCTCGTCGAGCTCCAGGCGGCCGCGCTCCCGGATTCGCTGGGCGAGGGAACCCCCGTCGTAGTACGGCATCGCGAGGTACGTGATCCCGCCTGCCTCTCCGAGCTCCAGGATCGGGACGACGTGGCGAGGGTCGATTCCCCCCGCGACGCGGGCCTCGCGGACGAAACGCGCGAGCGAGACCGACTCGGCGGCGCGCTCCGGCCGGAGCAGCTTCAGCGCAACGCGTTCCCCATCGTCCCGAGTCGCGCTGTAGACGACGCCGGTCGCGCCCTGGCCCAGGCGCTCGTCGAGCCGGTAGGGCCCTACCTCCTGTCCGGGCACTGGAGCCTCGCTCATCGGTGAAAGTATCGAACGGATGACCCGGTTTCGCGTGCTCGGGCCGCTCGAGGCGTCCGTGGACGGCCAGCCCGTTGTGCTCCCCGGCGGGAAGCCGAGCGCCCTGCTCGCGCGCCTGCTCCTCGATGCAGGGCGAGTCGTCTCCGTCGAGGCGCTTGTCGACAGCCTCTGGGGCGAGCGGGCGCCGCCCACTGCGCAGAAGGTGCTCCAGGTCTACATCTCGCAGCTGCGCAAGGTGCTTGGCGCGGGTCAGATCGAGACGCGCGCCCCCGGCTACCTCCTGCGGGCCGAGCGCGACGAGCACGATCTCGGCCGCTTCGAGGCACTCGCCGAGTCGGCCCGCGGCGTGGGCGATCCTGCCCGGCGCGCCAAGCTGCTCGGCGAAGCGCTCTCGCTCTGGCGTGGCGCGCCGCTTGCCGAGTTTCGCGACGAGGCATTCGCGCCGGCGGCAGCGCGGAGGCTTGAGGAGCTGCGCCTCAGGGCGTTGGAGCAGCGGATCGATGCCGACCTCGAGCTCGGTGAGCACGGGCGTCTCGTCGGCGAGCTCGAAGCGCTCGTCGAGCAGGAGCCCTTGCGGGAATGGCCGCGGCGCCAGCTGATGCTTGCTCTCTATCGCGCCGGTCGCCAGGCCGAGGCGCTCGAGCGCTATCGGGAGGGGAGGCGCCTGCTCGTACAGGAACTGGGGATCGAACCAAGCCCGAGGGTGCAGGAGCTGGAGCGGGCGATCCTGCGTCACGACCCAACACTCGACGGCTCGGCTGCGCCGCAGGCCCCGCGCCGTGGTTCCGTCATCTGCCCTCCGCGCCTGGCAGAGCTCCTCGCGCCGCTGTGCGCCGACGGCCGCGAGCTGATCCTCGTCGAGATCGCAGCGGATGCTGACGAGCTCTCGCAGCGCGCAGCGGAGCTCGAAGAGGTGCGCGGCGTCCTGGTCGCCAAGGGGGTGGAGGCGCGAACGGTGTGCTTCACGTCGAGTGCCCCGAGCGACGACCTCGCTCGCCTCGCCGCCGAGCAGGAGGCCGAGCTGCTCGTGGTCTCAGGGGTCGACCCGCCAGAGCGGGCGCCGTGCGACGTCGCGCTGGCGCCGCGCCCCGACCTGGGATTCGAGCCGGAAGGACCGGTGCTCGTGCCGTTCGGCGGCGGCCGCGAAGAGTGGGCCGCGCTCGAGCTCGGCGCCTGGCTCGCCCGCGCGCACGGCCTCCCGCTGCGCCTGCTCGGCGCCGAGGCGAGCGAGGAGCAGCGTGATGCGAGCCGCCTGCTGGCAAACGCCTCGCTCGCGCTCCAACGCTTCGCCGGAACGACAGCGGAGCCCGTCCTCGTCGCTCCAGGCGCCGAAGGGATCCTCGCCGAGAGCGGCTCGATCCTGGTCGCGTCGCTACCGGCCGAGCTCGATCCCACGAGGCAGGCGCTCGCTGAGCGCACGACGATCCCGTTGTTACTCGTCCGAACCGGGCTACGTCCGGGAGGCCTGGCCCCGGAGCACACGCTCACGCGCTTCAGCTGGTCCCTGCGCGACGCTTGACCCACACGCCTGTTCCCGCGATCGGAACCCTTTGCGACTTTGCAACAGACTGTTGCTAAGTCGGTTAAGCCGAGATGCCCGGTCGCGCACCCTCTTTTGAAGGCTTGTCCCAGCCGGTGCCCGCGACGCTCGCTCGGGCCAGGCCGACCCGCGGCACCTGGGAGGGGTTGCTTAGCGCTGCTTCCTCCCGGATCTGACGCGGTTCGCAGGCTCCCAGTGCGCGGAACCTGGCCTTCAACACTCACCTCGCAAGCCCGTGTCTCGGACGGCACCCCCTCGAGAGGGAATTAGGCCCCGCTAGAGCGGATTGCGGGTTCAGGGAACCGCTAGCTCCCCGCTTAGCGCGACCGGGCGAGGCAAGAGTAGCCGATCGGGACTTCTCGCTCGCAGCTGCTCGTAGAGGTAGTAGATGGGTTTTCGATCATGGCTCAGGTTCGGACTCTGCGCGCTCGCCATCTTTGCGTTCGGGGGAATCGGAGCTCGCTCGCATTCGGCCAAATCTGCGCTACCGCCTCCGGCATTCCGCCCGGACCCCGGTTGGGTCGTGCTCGCTCATGGCCCCTCGGAGCCGTCTCTGTCGGTCCAGACGGCGGTCGCCGTCACCGCCCCCGATGCGGCCGCGCTTCAACCGTTCGCTCCGTTCGATGGTTTCACGCGCCTAGGCCCGACGGGCATCCTCGTGTGGGCGACGACGATGGGAGGAGTCCAAACGTCACCGTACCCTCCGTTTCCCCGTGCGCGGTGGCCGCTCCGGTTGGCGACGTTCCGGCTCGACCGGGGCTGGGAGGGGCAGCCTGCGACCAACATCCAGCAACGGCTTCGATGGGTCGCCGTCGGCGGCTGGAATCTGGACGTGCGCGTCTACTTCGCGACGCAGCACCCGGACGAGGCGTTGCTCCGCCAGGCGCAGGCGGAGTTGGATCGCCTGGTGTTTCCAGGCTCCGAGCAAACGCAGCGGTCGCGATAACCTGCGGAGTCCTGGGCGCGTAGCTCAGCGGGAGAGCGCCCGCTTCACACGCGGGAGGTCGCTGGTTCGATCCCAGCCGCGCCCATCGCTCAACCGCGCCGTTCCTGCCCTTCGGCAGTTGCCCGGAAGGCGGTGTGGTGAGCCGATGTGGTGAGTACGGCCTGAACCGGAGCCACGCGGGGGTACTGCGGCGCAACCTAGAAGACCGGTACGCTCGATTCACTAAGAGCCGACGAGCGGACGAGAGGCGCACCCGGTACTACTCGGGTGTCCACCGCAGATTGAAACCGCGGGGCTGCTTCTCGTTGCGCGGCGGCGTCTACATTCCGGAGGTCGCAGCGGAATATTCCTACGACAAAAATCGCGCTGCGAGCGAACTTCCTTCGGACTATCTGCTTTTCGAATCAGATTGAGGAGTACCCCTCGATGCAGCGGTCGCGTTCCCCCTCCGGATAGTCGGCGATCGAGACGAGGGCGGCTGACCTAATGAGTAGTCGTCGGGAAGGAGGTTCGTTCGGGGAAGGAGGTTCATTCGCTTTGTCGCCCTGCGCCTGGCGTCGCCGGCCTCCAGAACGACCATGCCCCAGGCTTCACACAAAAGGGGGAAACCCGATGCAACGCTTTCTAAAGCGGTCGATTCTCGCGCTCGTGCCGATGACGCTCTCGGCGCTCGCCCTGTGGGTGCCCACGGGCGCTGCTGATCCCCAAGACACGGCGCTTTCCTGCAACGACGGTACCCAACTCAACGTGACACTCGACCCCGTCGCGCTGCTCGCGCTCACGGACGCTGTGACGGCGGTCAATCTCTACCCAGCCGGCGATCCTGCACTCGCCTGCAGCCTGAGCCAGTCCTCGGGCGGGGATCCAAATGGACCGAAGGACTTCGCCGTCGGCGGCGGGCAGTTGATGACCAACATCTGCGGACTCGTGAATTTCTCCTTCAGCGCGCACGTGGCCAACGACGCACCGGTGGCGCCCGGGCAACCAGGCGTCGGAGGGACCTACAACAACAGCACGGGCGCAATGAGCCTCTGCGGTGAAGGCCACTTCAATTCAACGGTCGACTGCGTCCAAGTAACGGGCAATTTGGTGCAGTTCACCTCCCAGATCACACATGCGAGAGGAAATCCGTTCTTTGGAAATCCCGGAGATGAGATCGCTCTGTCAGCGAGAGACGACAGCCCGGATCAAATGACCATCGAGGGTGGGTTCTTCACCTCGGGCCCTTGCAACTTCAACAACTCACAGTTCTACCTGACACCTATCGCCAGGGGGAACATCAACGTCCACGACGCTTAGATTCATGCGGCCTTTGGCGTTCCGACGCTGACCGAAACGAGGGGGACGACCCGAGGGGCGTCCCCCTCTTTCAGGCCTAGTAGATGACTTCGAAGACGACAACCCGGCGGAAACGCGTGCCGGCGCTGCCACAGGCCGGAGCGCGGGTCGAAGTCCCGGCGCGCTCGGATGCTTCCTCGCTCTGCCCCGCCTAGCCCGCGAGTCGAGGGCCTCAGGCGCGGCGCCCGGCTCGGGGCACTCGCGACGGGTCAACGTTGCGCGAACGGCGACTTCGCTCGACACTGTCGCTGGTGGAACCGCCCGAGACCCAGTACGCCAAGAGCGGCGACCTCAACATCGCCTACCAGGTCACCGGGGAGGGGCCGTTCGATCTCGTCTTCGTTCCGGGCTACGTCACCCACCTCGAGCTCCATTGGTCGATAGCGGGCTTCACCCCGTTCCTGGAGAGCTTGTCGTCGTTCAGCCGCCTGATTCGCTTCGACAAGCGCGGCACCGGCATGTCCGATCGGGTCGCAGGGGCACCGACGCTGGAGGCCCGTATGGACGACGTCCGCGCTGTGATGGACGCAGTCGGGTCGCACCGCGCTGCGTTCTACGGACTGTCCGAGGGGGCCGCAATGAGCATCCTGTTCGCAGCAACGCATCCGGAGCGGACAGCAGCGCTCGTTGTCCGCAGCGCCTTTCCCCGCAGGATGTGGGCCGCCGACTACCCGTGGGGCCGGACCGAAGAGGAGTACGTGCGGGAGGTCGAGGGCGAGCTGCGGGCATTCGGCCCGCGCGAGCAGGCGAAGGAGTCGGTCCGGAAGATGGGGCGGTTCACCGAAGAAGAAGCCGACGCGTTTCTCAACATGGTCCGCTTCGGCTCGAGCCCAGGTGCGCTCGAAGCGCTCCATCGCATGAACAAGGAGATCGACATCCGCCACGTTCTGTCGGCGGTGCGCGTTCCGACGCTGATCATGCACGGGAGTGACGACGAGGTGGTGCCGGTCGAAGTGGCGCGGTACATGGCCGCACGCATTCCCACCGCCCGGCTCGTCGAGATCCCCGGCGTGGGGCATCTCGCGTTCGGCGGCGTGCCCGCCGATCGGATCCGCACGGAGCTCGAGGGCTTCGTCAAGGACGTCTGGGAAAGCGGTGCCTGGGAGGAGGCCGAGCCGGACCGCGTGCTCGCGACCGTGCTCTTCACCGACATCGTCGACTCGACGGCGAAGGCCGCCGAGCTCGGCGACCGTGCCTGGCGCGAGCTGCTCGAGCGCCATCACGAGCTCATTCGCCGGCAGCTCGTCCGCTTCCGCGGCGCCGAGCTCGACGTCGCGGGTGACGGTTTCTTCGCTCGCTTCGACGGACCGGCCCGCGCCGTCCGCTGCGCCAGCTCGATCACCGAAGCTGTGCGCGAGCTCGGGCTCGAGATTCGCGCCGGCCTCCACACCGGCGAATGCGAGCTGATGGAAAGCAAGGTCGGCGGAATCGCCGTTCACATCGGAGCGCGCGTCGCCAAGGAAGCAGGGCCCGGCGAGGTGCTCGTCTCCAGCACCGTCAAGGATCTCGTTGCGGGCGCGGGCCTGCGCTTTCGCGACCGCGGCGTTGTGCAGCTGAAGGGCGTACCGGAAGACTGGCGGCTCTATGCCCTCGAGGGCGGTGCTTAGAGAATTGCGCGGGGATACGTCTTCGCCGCGATCCCGGCGGCGAGCGTGAGGAAGAGGCCCCCGACGGCGAAATCGAGCCACAGAGTGCCGCCGGCCGAGATGCCGATCAGGAGCTGCCGCATCCCGTGCACCTCGTAGGTGAGCGGATTGACATGGGCGACGATGCGCAGCCAGCGCGGCATGATCGAGAGCGGGTAGAGGGCGCTCGAGGCAAAGAAGAGCGGCATCATCACGAGCTGCCCGATGCCCATGAACCGCTCGCGCGTGCGCACGAGCGAGGCGAGGATCATCGAGAGGCAGGCGAAGCCGCCGGTGGCGAGGACGAGCAGGACGAGCGCGCCGAGCACGTCGATCGGGTTCCAGCGGATCGCGATCCCGGCCACCGCCAGCACGGCAAGCAGCACGACCGCCTGGGTGAGCGCGCGAATGCACGCCCCCGTTGCCTTTCCGAGCACGATTCCCAGGCGCGGGATCGGCGTCGCCAGCAGCCGCTGGAGCTGCCCGACGTCGCGCTCCCAGATCACTGCCAGGCCGAAGAAGATGGCGATGAAGAGCGCGGCCTGCGCCATCACTCCCGGCGCGAGATAGGCGCGGTAGTCGTGGAAGCCGCCGCTCAGCGCGCGGTTGCGCCGCAGCGCGGTGCCGAAGATGAAGAGCCAGAGCAGAGGCTGCACCGAGCGGGTGAAGATGTCGATGTGGTCGTGGCGGAGCTTGCGCAGCTCGGCCCAGCCCATCGCGGCCGTGCCGTCCCGCAGGCGGTCGAGCCGGGCGAGGAGCGACTGCGGCCGAAGCTCAGCCGAGCCGGCCCGAAAGTCTGCGGCCGGCGCGGACATTTCTGAGCGTCCCCCCTTCCTCGATCCCGTGGCCCGTGGCCGCGCTGAAGACCTCGTCGAGGTCGGGGACGCCGTATTCCTCGCAGAGCTGCTCCGGAGTGCCCTGCGCGACGAGTACGCCGAAGTCCATGATCGCGATCCGCTCGCACTGCCGCTCGGCCTCCTCCATCTGGTGCGTGGTCACGAGCAGCGTCGTCCCCGCCTCCTCGCGCAAGATCGCGAGCCGCTCCCAGACCATCCGGCGCGCGGTCGGGTCGAGGCCGACCGTCGGCTCGTCGAGGAAGAGCACCTGCGGCCGGTTCAAGAGGGCGGTTGCGATCTCCAGCCGGCGCAGCATGCCGCCCGAGAGCGTGCGACCGAGCCGGTCGAGGAAGGAGGCGAGCCCCATCGCCTCGACAACCACCGCGATCCGCTCCGGACGCTCCGAGCGGGACACCCCGGTCACCCGCGCGTAGAACTCGAGATTCTCGTGCGCGGTCAGCGCGCCGTCGACCGAGATTGCCTGCGGCACGTAGCCGATCGCCTGCCGCACGGCGAGCCCCTCGCGCACGACGTCGTGGCCGGCAACCCGGGCGCGGCCCTGCGTCGGGCGAAGGAGCGTTGTCAGCACGCGGATCGTCGTCGTCTTCCCGGCACCGTTGGGCCCCAGCAGCCCGAACACCTCGCCGGCCGAGACCGCGAACGAGACGCCCCGGACCGCTTCCACCTCGCCGAAGCGCACGACGAGGTCGTCGACGAGGACGGCCGGCGCGGCGACGCTCATTTGGCGGAGGCCGTCAGCTCTTCGCTTCGATTCCGGAGCTCCGCGGCGGCCTTCGCCGTCAGACGCACGAGCTCGACGCGTTCGTCAGGCTCGAGCGCGGTCAGCACGTCGCAGAGGAAGCGCTGCCTGCGCCGCGCCATCTGTGTGACGAGAGCGACGCCGGCGGGCGTCAGATCGACCACGATCACCCGCCGGTCACCCGCGGCGCTTCTGCGTTCCGCCATTCCCCCTCGTTCGAGGCGGTCGACCAGTCGCGTCGCCGTCGTCTCGTCGATGCCAATGCGGTCGGCGAGCTCGCCGATCCGGACGCCGCCCTCCTCGCTGATGACATCGAGCGCGCGCAATTTCGTCGGCGTCATCGTGGGCGCTCCCGGGTGAAGGGAGGCCAGCAGGCGCCTGCTTGCGAGCACCCGCCCGAGGTCGTGCCAGCTGTGCGAGAGCTCACCTGCCAGCTCTCGTAGCTCTCGGCGTGGCATAGCCTGCAATATACAACTACTGCAGAAGGCAGAGACTTGAAGGCGTACCGGAGCGGAGAAGCAAGCAGCTTCCATAGGACCGCGCTTCGCGCCACACTGTGGCCGTGAACGTCCCGGAAGTCGAGTACGCGAAGAGCGGCGACGTGGCGATCGCCTACCAGGTCTCCGGCGGCGGCTCCGTCGACATCGTGCTTGTCACGGGTTTCGTCTCGAACATCCTCTACGCCTGGGAGCAGCCGGACGTCGTCCGATTCCTCGAGCGGATCGGAGAGTTCGCCCGTGTGATCCGCTTCGACCGGCGCGGCTGCGGCCTCTCGGACCGCCCGCGGGCAGTGCCTACGCTCGAGACCCGGATGGACGACGTTCGGGCGGTGATGGCAGGCGCTGAATCGCGCCGCGCGGTGATCATCGGCACGTTCGAGGCCGCACCGATGACCGCGCTCTTTGCAGCGACCTACCCCGAGAAGGTCAGTGCCCTCGCGATGTACAACGGCTACGCGAAGGCAGTCCAAAGCCCCGACTACCCCTGGGGCCGCACCGAGGACGAGTGGGCCGACGAACTGGCTCTGCTCGAGGACGGCTGGGCGTCGGGCTCGTACATCGACCGGGTACTCGAGCGGAGCTTTCCCAGCAAGGAGGGGGACGAGGAGTTTCGGCGCTGGTTCGTCAACGAGATGCGCTATGGGGCGAGCCCGAGCGCGGCGATGACGATTCAGCGCATGGCGATCGACGTGGACGTCCGTGATGTGCTGCCGGCGATTCGGGTGCCGACGCTGATCCTGCACCAGCCGTCGATGGCAGGACCGGCCCACTTCATGGCAGATCGCATCCCGGGTGCGAAGCGCGTCGAGCTCGCGGGCGAGGACAACTCGCTGTGGCTCGCGCCCGGTGCGCCCGAGGAGCTCGAGGGCTTCATCCAAAAGGTCTCCGGAGCCGACGAGCCCGACACCGTGCTGGCGACGGTTCTCTTCACGGACATCGTCGGCTCGACAGAGCGCGCGACGGCGCTCGGCGACCAGCGCTGGGCCGAGCTGCGCGAGCGGCATCATGCGGTCGTGCGCAGGGAGCTCGACCGCTTCAGTGGACGGGAAGTCGATACCGCGGGCGACGGATTCTTCGCGACGTTCGACGGGCCGGCCCGAGCGATCCGCTGCGCCTTGGCGATCCGGGATGCCGTTGCCGACCTCGGCCTCGAGGTCCGCGCCGGCTTGCACACCGGCGAATGCGAGCTTCGAGGCGATAAGCCCGGAGGCATCGCCGTCAACATCGGTGCCCGGATCGTGACTCAGGCCGGTCCGGGCGAGGTTCTGGTCTCCAGCACCGTCCGCGACCTGGTCGCAGGCTCCGGCATCAGCTTCGAGGATCGCGGCGAGCGGAAGCTGAAGGGGATCGCTGACGCTTGGCGCCTGTTCGCAGTCGACGAAACGCTCACGGCCAGTTCCGTGTGACAGACGTTGCGCCCAGGTCACGCGCTGCGGGTATAAAGCGTCCGATGCCCGACTATCCCGAGCAGGCGCTTCAGGCGGGCACAGAGGCGCCGGACTTCACGCTTCAGTCAACGCCGGACCAGTCGGTGAGCCTGGCCGCCTTCAAGGGCTCGCCGCTGATCATGGCCTTCTATCCGGCGGACTGGAGCCCCGTCTGCACGGACCAGATGGCCCTCTACAACGAGATCCTCTCGGAGTTCCAGCGCTTCGGCGCCACGATCGCAGGGATCTCGGTTGACAGCGCCTGGTGCCATGTCGCCTTCGCGCGGGACCGCAACCTCCACTTCCCGCTCCTCGCGGACTTCCACCCCAAGGGCGAAGTCGCGAGGCGCTTCGGGGTCTACGACGAGAACATCGGGACGTCCGAGCGGGCGCTCTTCGTCCTCGACGGCGACGGCGTGATCAGTTGGAGCTACGTGTCGCCGATCGGCGTCAACCCGGGCGCGGACGGGATCCTGGCCGCGCTCGAGGCGATGACTCCCGCGGGGGTGTCGGCCTGAGCGCAACCGCCCATACCCCGCGGCTCACAGTCCCGGTCAGCGAGCGCGATCACGTTCTCGGCCCCGAGACAGCAGCCGTCACGCTCGTCGAGTACGGTGACTTCGAGTGCCCCTACTGCGGAGCCGCGCATCCGTCCGTCGTGCAGGTTCGACAGATCCTCGGCGACGATCTGAGGTTCGCGTTTCGCAATTTTCCGCTCAGCAAGATCCACCTGCATGCGCTCCAGGCTGCCGAGGCCGCCGAGGCCGCCGGCGCCCAGGGACGCTTCTGGGAGATGCACGACCTTCTCTTCGCGAACCAGCGCGCGCTCGATACCGAGCACCTCCTGGGCTACGCGGCGGCGCTCGGTCTCGACGTCGACCGGTTCGCGCTCGAGCTCGAGCAGCACACCCACGAGCCGCGGATCCGCGAGGACTTCATGAGCGGGATCAGGAGCGGGGTCAACGGCACGCCGACGTTCTTCGTCAACGGCCTACGGCACAACGGGGGCTACGACCCCGAGAGCCTGCTCGACGCGATCCGCGCCGCGCTTCCCTGACCGGCGTCCCGAGCAAAGGCGCGGCGTCGCCGAGACCATCGCCCGAGATGTATGAGCGTAAGAGCCGCGACCGCGAGCAAGGCGAGCAGGATGCCGATCAGGATCATGCGGCGAGAGCCACCGGAACCGACTTTCGCGATCGGCGGTTTCGCGGCCGCGGCGCGGCGCGGGAAGGTGATCGTCGCCACCGCTGCTCGTTCGATCAGTCGAGTCCTGAGCCGCAAGTGGGCCCGCCAGGGGCCGCGGGGGAGTCGTCTGTCGAGCCGCACCATCACCAGCTTCGAGTGGCCGGGCGCGAGAGGCGCTGCCAGCTTGGCTGTCAGCGGCCCGGTGCGAATCCCTCCCGGGCCCCGGGAGAGCGTCATGCTGCCGCTGATCTCGAGCGTGCGCCGGCCAGTGTTGCGGACACGCGCGACCACGAGAGGCTGCCCGGTCGCCGAGCGCTTCGCGGTGAGCCGGCCGATCACGAAGTTCGACCGAAGCGCACCACCGGCGCTGACCGAGACGTACATCCGAACGCCGACCCTGTTCACGAGGGTGACGCCACCGACGGTCGATGCGGGCGCGGATACCTCGGCCCAGATGACGGCATAGCGCTCGCCGGACGAGGCATGTTTCGGAACCCTGATCGTCACGGTGTCGAATGCCTTGCTGTCTGGCGGCAGATGAAGGATGCGCCTACTCACCGACGTCCAGCCGGCGAGCTCGTTCCGGCTGCGCCCGGGAGCGAATCCGAATCTGCCCTTGTGGAAGCCCGCGGCGGCCGCGTAGACCGCGACGTCCCCGGTCGAGCCCGTGCTGTTGCTGATCTCGACACGTCGCTGGAGGCGCGTGCCGGGTGCGAGCCGATCGACGATGTACAAGCGGCCGAGCGGGTTGCTGCGCGAACTCACCGACTCGCCGACGAGCCGAATCCCGATGCTGCCTGAGCCATCCGTGGTCTCGTGGGGCCGTGCGCCGAGCGCGCTGGAGGCCGGGATGATGATCCCGGTGACCAGCAACAGGGCGATCAGGCGCCGGCGCACGGATTTGCTCGCGCTCCGGTCAGGCGACCGAGTGGGTGATCGTGGCCGAGTAGACGGCAGGGGCGAAGTTCGCCGGCACGAACACCGAGATGCTGGGGTTCCAGCTGGCGGAGCTGACTCCCGTGCTGGTGGCGCTCACGACCGGTGAGACACCGGTCAGATCGGGCGCAGCAATCGCCGTCGCCGTCACGCCTCCGGAAGGCGTGATCGTGCCCGCCGCATAGCTGACGTTGCTGGCCGGGTCGGCCGGGCCGGCCGGGGGAGTGAAAGCGGTCGAGATCACAGAAGCGGTCCATGATGTTGCACCGCCGCGCTGGTCGGACACGGTGACGACGCCGAGCGAGCCGGTGATCGTGCTCGAACCGTTCGAGACGACCTGCGATCCGAGCGACACGCTGCTGGTCGGCGCGCTAATTGAAAACGTGCCCGCAGTCAGCGTGAAGCTGGCCGGGGTGGCAGCGCCGGCGGGCAAGGCAACCGCGGCGACGACTGTGGCCAAGGTGCCGGCCAGGAGCAGAAACTTCCGCATCTTGAGACCCTTCGGTTGGCGAGAGTGAGGCCGGAACAAGCAGGTCTCGTCTGGCCGCATCGGCCTCAGGCTCCTCCGGCTGTAGCGCGGCCGAGGTCGCATTTCCACCGCATGATCGGCTACCTGAGTGAGCGCCCCGAACGGCGCTTCCGGCCTCCTGCAAAAGGAGGATGCAAGAGTCGCGAAACGCCCGTTTCCTCGAGAGCAGCGTGCTCCATACGGTCCGCGCGTCCGCCCGAGTCCCGCTCACGACCCTGGTAGGTTCCGGCCGTGCTGCTCGCCCTGTCGACCGGCCACGCGGTGGGCCTCGCCGTCGTCGCGGGGACCTTCATCCTCTTCGCGCTTGCGGCGGCGCTCGTCATCCCGCGCCGCTGGCCCGACTTCCCGGGCGAGAACCTGCGCTGGTTCATCGTTGGCACCCTCGTCCTTTTCGTCGGGACGCTCGCGGCGGTCGAGGTGTTCGCGAGGGAGCCGAAGGAAGCAGCTGCCGGCGAGAGCACCACGGCGCCGGTCGGAACGACGACCCAGGCCACGCAGCCGGCTCCGGCTCCCGCGGGTGACGCGGCCGCGGGCAAGGAGGTCTTCACCGCCCAGGGCTGCGGCAACTGCCACACCTTCTCGGCTGCAGGTTCCACCGGGTCGGTGGGCCCGAACCTCGACGACGCGCTGAAGGGAAAGGACGCCGCCTTCATCCGGGAGTCGATCGTCGACCCGAACAAGGTGATCGCGAAGGGCTACCAGCCGAACATCATGCCCGCGACCTTCGGGCAGATGCTGACGCCCAAGCAACTCGACGATCTCGTGGCCTTCCTGTCGCAGGGTTAGCGCTTTCGCTCCCTCGAACGAGGGAAAACTAGCTCCAGCCACCTGCGCGCAAGAGGAAAGACGGAGAGGGAGGGATTCGAACCCTCGATCCACCTTTCGGCAGATACGCGATTTCCAGTCGCGTTCCTTCGGCCGCTCGGACACCTCTCCGGGCTGGAGGAGGGTAGCAGCGGGCCCCGGCGATAATCGAGCGGCGCACGAGCCCGGTCGAGCTCGTTTGGGACCTCGTTTTCGTGTTCGCCGTGACGCAGGTCACGACGCTCAATTCCCGGAGGGGCGATGAGTTTGGCGTTGCTCCGCGGTCTATCTTCTCGGAGACGCTGAAGGCGTCATCGGAGAGAACGGTTGTTCAAGATCGACAGGAGGAGATTCATGAGCGGAGTGCGGCTCCTTGTGGGGACACGGAAGGGCGCGTTCGTCCTGACTTCGGACGGGACGCGTGATGAGTGGAACGTCGAGGGCCCTTTGTTCGCGGGGTGGGAGATCTACCACCTGAACGCGTCACCGGTCGATCCTGACCGGCTGTATGCGTCGCAGTCCACCGGCTGGCACGGCCAGGTCGTCCAGCGCTCGGACGACGGGGGAAAGACATGGGAGCCGGTTGGCAATGAGTTCGCCTATGACGGCGTCCCCGGAACGCATCAGTGGTACGACGGCACGCAGCACCCCTGGGAGTTCGCGCGCATCTGGCACCTCGAGCCGTCGCTGACGGATCGCGACACGGTGTTTGCCGGCGTCGAGGACGCCGCGATGTTCCGTTCCACCGACGGGGGCCAAAGCTGGCAAGAGCTGTCAGGACTGCGAGACCACCCGACGGGTGCGCAGTGGCAGCCCGGCGCCGGCGGGCTCTGCCTGCACTCGATCATCATCCACCCCGACGATCCGCAGCGGATGTTCGTCGCGATCTCGGCGGCAGGTGCGTTCCGTACGGACGACGGCGGCGAAACATGGCGCCCGATCAACCGCGGGCTGCGCTCGAATGAGTTGCCCGACGAGGATAGGGAGGTCGGACACTGCGTCCACCGGATCGCGATGAACCCATCCCGCCCCGACACGCTCTTCATGCAGAAGCACTGGCACGTGATGCGAAGCGACGACGGCGGCGACTCGTGGCAGAAGGTGAGCGGGAACCTTCCGTCGGACTTCGGGTTCCCGATCGCTGTTCACCCCCACGAGCCGGACACGGTCTACGTCGTGCCGATCAAGAGCGACACCGAGCACGTTCCTCCCGACGGCAGGCTTCGTGTCTACCGCAGCCGCACCGGTGGGAACGAATGGGAGCCGCTCACCGACGGCCTGCCACAGGAACACTGCTACGTGAACGTGCTGCGTGATGCGATGGACGTGGACAGTCTTGACCCCGGCGGCGTCTACTTCGGGACGACGGGCGGTCAGGTCTACGCGTCGCCGGACGGCGGCGACAAGTGGACGGCGATCGTGCGCGATCTGCCCGCAGTGCTCTCGGTCGAGGCGCAGACGATCCCGTGATCCGCGTCGTGCTTCCGCAGCCCTTACGGACCCTTGCCCGCGTTGAGGGCGAGGTCTCCCTCGACTCTCAGGAGCGGCCGACGCAGCGCACAGTGCTCGACGCATTGGAGGCCAGGTATCCGGCCCTACGCGGGACGATTCGCGATCACGGGACTGCAGAGCGCCGGGACTTCATCCGCTTTTTCGCCTGCGGCCGCGACCTCTCGCTGGATCCTGCCGACGACCCGCTGCCGGAGGAGGTCGCGTCGGGAGCCGAGCCGTTCAGGGTGGTGGGCGCGATGGCCGGCGGCTAGAGGTCTTTCTGGGTAGAAGCGGAGGGGAGGGATTTGAACCCTCGTCGGACCTAACGGCCCGAAACGGTTTTCGAGACTTCCATCAAAGTGCCGATCTCCAGGGATTTTTGTACTCGTGCGCCAGGTTGTGCGCCATCTGCCCGTACGTGCTGTAAGCCGGCCATCGACGCTTCTTCGACCGGCGCGGGCCGACGCCGAAACCAACGAAGTTCACGATCGGATCGACGCGAGAACTGCCAAGACTCGCTGGATGTCGTTCGGCGAAGTCTCGATCTCGAGCTTGGCAAAGAGGCCGGCGACGTCTTTCTCGACGTTGCCCCGATCGATGCCCAGCCGCTCAGCGATCCCGTCATTTGAATGGCCCTCTGCCAGGAGCGCCAGCAGCTCCTGTTCTGGATCGGTGAGGCCGGCGACCGCGCCTCCGCGGCGCCGACGGCTCATCAGTCGCGAGACGATCGTCGGGTCGATGACGCACTCGCCGTCTGCAATGCGGCGAATGGCATCTGCGAGCACGGCGATGTCGGAGACACGGTCCTTGAGGAGGTAGCCGACTCGCTCGGGGTACTCCTCGAGCAGCCGCGTGGCATAGCGCGGCTCAACGTACTGCGAGAGAACGAGGACGCCGACCTCGGGATAGAGCCTGCGGATCTCTTGGGCAGCGATCAGCCCCTCGTCTGTCTGCGTCGGCGGCATGCGGATGTCCGTGATCGCAACCGATGGGCGCAGCTCCGCCACCTCCCGCAGGAGCTCGCCCGCGTCCGTCGCCGTGCCGACAACTGCGAAGCCGGCGTCCCGGAGCAGACGCACGAGTCCTTCGCGCACGAGGACGGAGTCTTCTGCGACCACGACCCGGTTGCCTGCCTCCGGTTCTGCCGGCGTGGGCGAGGTCGAGCCGAGCGCGCGCAGCGCAGGAAACTCGCTTGGCAGGTCAGGCACGACCAGCTGATAGATGCGCTCAGGCCGGTCGAGGTCCTTGAGCGTGTGTTCGCCGAGGTCGCGAAACACAAGGTCCGGCAGCACGTCGTCGGCGAGTACGGCGTAGCTTGCCTGTGAGAGCAGGATCTGGCCGCCGTGAGCGGCGGCGCAGATGCGAGCGGCCCGATGGACGCCCAGCCCGATGTAGCGCTCGACTGCGACGACGGGCTCCGCGGTGTGCATGCCCATCCGTACCCGGACGACTGCCTGGCGCGGCCACGAGCGTGCGGCGACCTCTCTCTGTCCGGCCAGTGCCGCGGCGACGGCATCCTTCGCGCGCGGAAAGACGACGAAGAAGGCGTCTCCCTGCGTGTCCACCTCGCGGCCGCCGTGTTGCTCGAAGAGCGTGCGGAAGAGGCTGTGATGCTCGGCCAGGAGGACGGCGTAGTCCTCACCGAGCCGCTTCAGCAGCCGGGTCGACCCTTCGATGTCGGTGAAGAGGAACGTGATGGTGCCGCTGGGAAGATTGTGCGTCACGGGCTTCTCCAGTATCTCGATCGAGGGCGAACCGGTGCCGGCCCAGGGCACGAGGTCTTGCTCCGGGCCGGCACAGCGTCGTCCTACGGGGTGAGCTGGTGCGTGCCCCAGTCCTTCAGGCCCGCGCCCAAGCCCGCATACGTCACCTGGTGGGGGCCGGTGCCGTCGGGATTGACCGTGTAGAGGTCTGACTGCCCCGTCTGCGCCACGAACATCGTGAAGGCGATCTTCCTCCCGTCCGGGGACCAGACAGGCTCGTGGCATCCGGAGCTCGTGCCGCAACCGGGGATCGGGATCTGCTGCAGCCCGCTCCCGTCCGCGTGGACGACGAAGATCGAGCTCCGCTGCCCCTCGGATGCTTTCGCGGAGAACAGGATCTCGTTCCCCTGCGTCGACCAGCTGCCACAGGTGAAGTCGAGGTTCATCCCGAGAGGCGTGAGCTGCCGCAGGTCGGACCCGTCCAGCTTCACCGTGTAGAGCGCGAACGGGCCAAGGTCGAACGACGAGCGCAGGAAGACGATGCGCTTGCCGTTCGGCGAGTAGTCGCCCGGGCAGTCGTCGTCGGCTCCCGAGGTGACCCTTCGCACGTCGCCGCCGTCGGAAGCGCGAATCGTGTAGACGCCGTCCGCACTCGGTTGGTCGCCGAAGCCCTCGCAGGCCAGCCGCCCTCCGTCGGCTGACCAGACGTTGCATCCCAGGAAGAGGCCGAGGTCGGGGTAGTAGGTCGGCAACTCCGTGTAGCTGCCGCTATCGGGGTTGAGGATCCGCTCGGCGCAGCAGTCGGGACCCACCAGGATCCTGCTGCCGTCCGGCGACCACTGCCCGGACTCGCCTCCGACCAGCAACGGGCGCTCGCCGCTGCCGTCGGGGTTGATCGTGTACACGACGTCCTGATCGAGCGCCGGCTCGAAGCGGGTGAAGGAAATGAGGCCGTTGGTGCCGGGTGGCTTGGCCGCGGCGGACCCCACGAAGACCGCGACTGCTGCCGTAAGCAACGCGACTACGATCAGCTTACGCATGATTTTCTCCTTTCGGTCGATTGATCACCACACCGACCGAGGCTAGGAGGCGCCGCCAAGGGCGGCAACGCGGCCAGCAACAGTCTTACGTCCGTGCCAACTCGGGAATCTGCGTCCGCCTGGTCACGGCTGTCCACGATGCCGTCGCGCTCAAGGCTTTGCCGACGTCAGCAGCAACGCCGCCGTGCGCGGCGCGCAGACGCAGCCAGCGCGATCAACCCCGAACCCCCCGGTGCCTCCGGCGCCTACGCGCCAGGAGCCCTCAGCCCGCGCCGATCGCGCGCTCGCTGCTCACGCGCACCTGACGCCGACGCATTGCGGCGGGCGGCGGTTTCTATGCGCGCGGTTTCCACCGGCGTCGATCGTGCCGCGGACTGCAGTGATGCCGTGCCCGGCGTTCGCGTTCGCCGTGTTGCCACGCAGTCTGTTTCTCGTCGCGCTCCCCTCGATGGCGATGCCTCCGTTACGGCCGTTGGCGTTCGCGACGTTGCGGGAGAGAAGGTTGTTGTCGGCTCGATCCTTGCCTCCGTCTCCGCGCACCCGGATCCCAGCGCGGCCGTTGTTGGTGGCGATGTTCGCGGCGAGCTCGTTGCCGCTGGCGCCGTGCTTGCCTCCGAACTGCGCGATGCCGCCCTGACCGGCATAGAGGACGATCCCGGTCCCGTTGCCTTGCGCCCGGTTGCCGCGGGCCACGCTCTGACGAAGATCGAACAGGAGCAGCCCGACCTCCCCGTTGTCCGAGACCTCGTTGCCGAGCACGCGGGCTTTGCGACTCGCGCCGACCGCGATGCCTGCGCGGCGGTTGCCGCGCGCGTCATTGTCCGTGACCCAGGTCGAGTCCGAGCTGCCGTTGACCTGAATGCCGTTTCCCCTGTTGCCCTCGAACTTGTTTCCGACGATGCGGCTTCCAGGTGACTGAAACATCGAGATGCCCTCGCCGGCGGTTCCCCGCACGCGGTTTCGCTCAACGCGTGTGCCCGGCGAGGCGAACACGTTGATCCCGTTGGCCTGGAAGTTGCGAACCGCGGTCGAGACGACGCTGTCCGCGATCGTGCACCCGCGACAATTCGCCAGGGTGATCCCGGCGCACTGGTCCCCAGCCCTGCAGCCGGAGCCGATGTTGCGCATCGTCACCTTTCGGATGACGTCTCCACGCCCGCTGAGCGCGACTCCCGAAAAGTAGAAGTCTGTGATCGTGCCGTTCTTGATCGTGACGTTTGTATGCCGTCCCTTGGTCACGATGGCGCCGGTCCCAGGCTTGTGCGCGCTCGTTCCGTCGATCGTATGTCCGTTGAGGTCGATCGCGATGTTGTCAGCGCCGACGAGGAGCCCGCTGCCCTGGCAGTCTCTGAGGTCACTCGTGAGCGTCGTGCTCGCGGTCAGCGTCTGGCCGCACGAGACGGTGGTCGCTGCCGGGCCAGCCGCGAGCTGAGCTGCGGGGAAGACCGCTGCCAGGGCCACCGTCGCGACGACGGCGAAAAGTTTTGGCTTCATGGAGTGCCCTTTCGGTCTGAGTCTACGACTTCGCCGACGATGCTAGAGCCTTCCAGGGACGCGCGAAACGCGGCCAGCAACAGTCTTGGCTCCGTGTCTACCCCGGAGTGGGCGGGCTCACGACTGCGGCTGGCCACAATGTGCCGGCGCCCTCGCTCTGCCACGATCAGGTCATGCGGACGACCGTGCTGATCGTCGACGACCACGACGGCTTCCGCGACTCGGCGCGCGCGCTGCTCGAGGCCGAGGGCTTTGAGGTCATCGGTACCGCAGCGGACGGCGCCGCGGCGCTCGCCGCGGTCGAGCTCCTACGCCCGGAGGTGGTGCTGCTCGACGTCCAGTTGCCCGACCTGGACGGGTTCGCGGTCGCCGAGCGCCTCGCGACGCTGCCTCACCCGCCGAGCGTGGTGCTGGTCTCGACGCGTGCTGCGGCGACCTACGGGCCGCGTCTCGAGGCGGCGGCAGCGCGCGGTTTCCTGCCGAAGGCAGAGCTCAGCGGAGCCGCGCTACGCGCGCTCATTGCCTGATGCGCGAGCTTCGCATCGCCGTCTTTCCGGCCGCCGTTGCACTCGGCCTCTACGCCGAACGGGCGGCGCTCGTACGCGCGCCGCTTGCGGTGGGCCACTCGGGCGCCGACATCGCCCTCGCCGTCGCGGACTTCGTCGTGGGACTCGTCTTCGTCGGTTGTGGCGTCGTCGCGTGGATGCGGCGACCGGAGAGCCGAGTAGGTCTCTTGCTGACGCTCGCCGGGATCGCCTGGTTCCTCGGCACGTTCGCCGGCTCCGGCAGTTCCGGGTATGCGGAGTTCGGGGCGCTCTTCCTCACGCTCCATCGAGGGCCGCTCGTACACGCGCTCCTTTCGTACCCGAGCGGGCGCCTCGAGCGCCGGACCGAGCGGTCGACGGTGGTCTTCGCGTACCTCCTGTGCGCCATCGCGGACGTCGGAGTGACTCCTGGGGCGGCCATCGCGTTGGCCGTCGCCTTGCTCGGCGTCGGTGCTCAGCGGTACCTCAGGGCCGCGGGGCCGCACCGCCGGGCCCGCAGGACGGCGGCCGCGGCGAGCGCGGCCTTCGCGATCGTCCTCCTCGTCTCCGGGGTGACCGGCCTCGCCGGCGCCTCGGTGGACCGAACCGTGCTCTGGGCCTACCAGGTCGTGCTCGTCGGGATTGTGATCGGGCTGACCTTCGATCTCGTACGCGGCCGCTGGGTAGAGGCGACAGTCGCCGGTCTCGTCATCGACCTGGGCGAGGCTGCGGAGGCAGGTGCGCTGCGCGACCACCTCGCGAACGCGCTCGGTGACCGCTCGCTCGTCCTCGGCTACCGACTCGAGGATCGCGGCGTTTACGTCGACGAGCGCGGCCGAGAGCTCGAGCTGCCACGCGAAGAAGGTGATCGCCGCGTGACGATCGTGCGCGATGGCGGTCAGCCTGTTGCCGCGCTCGTGCACGACGCCGGTGTGCTGGCCGATCGCGACCTCGTCGAATCGATTGCGGCCGCGGCGCGACTCGCCGTCGGGAATGCGCGCATGCAGGCAGGTATCCGGCGTCAGGTCGAGGAGCTCGACGCGTCCCGGCGCCGGGTCGTCGAGGCGGCGGACGCAGAGCGGCGCCGCCTCGAGCGCGAGCTCCGCGAGGGAGCGGAGCGGCGGCTCGCCGAGCTCGAGACGATTCTCGGCGAGGCGCAGCACCAGGCGAACGACGGCCTCGCGGCGATCCTCGCGCCGACGCAGGCGAAACTCGCGCGGGCGCGGTCAGATCTCCGCGAGTTCGCGCGGGGAGTTCATCCGCGCGTCCTGAGCGAGGGCGGCCTTCCCACGGCGCTCCGAGAGCTCGCCGACGGGAGCAGCGTCCCGACCGAGCTGAGCGTCCCGGACGTTCGCTTCCCGGCCCCCGTCGAGGTGGCAGCGTACTTCGTGTGCTCCGAAGCGCTCGCGAACATCGCCAAGTACGCCGCGGCCTCGCGCGCGGCAATCGACGTGATGCAGCAAAGCGGCTCGCTCGTCGTCTCCGTCCGCGACGACGGCCGCGGTGGAGCGAGTGTCGACGCAGGCTCCGGCCTGCGCGGGCTCGTCGACCGTGTAGAGGCGCTGGGCGGTCGGCTCACGCTGACGAGCCCGCCCGGCGAAGGCACGCTGCTCGTCGCCGAGCTGCCGATCAGCTAAGCATGCGTTCAGCGTCCGACGCGGTGCCAGGGCGCGAACGTCGGATTCGGTGCGCCTCTCGCTCCGCCCGGGACATAGCGAAGGGTCAGCGTGTCGCGGTACACGTTCCACCGGTAGACGCCGACTTCGTTCCCAAACGTGAACCGAACGACATCACCCTGGACGCTGAACACGCCCGCATGGCTCCCCCTCGCCTCGCCCAGATGGGACGACCAGGCTCGTCCGCGGCGCAGGACGAAGCGGTAGCGACCGGCGTCGGCCTCGGAATCGTACGGGCTGTGCGTGACGTCGATGACCTGCGTACGACTCGCGGTCATCTCCCAGGACCCATCGATCGGAGTGGCCGCCAGCTGGCGAACCGGTGGCTCACGCCGAGCTCGCGGTTCTCGGCGAGGGCGTTTTCGGGGACACTGCGACGCCTCCGGCGCGAGGGACCGACGTTTCATGCCCTCGATTGCACGGATGAACGACCTCGTCTGCGGGTCGCGTTCCAGCCCGGCGTAGACCGACCGGACCGCCGCCCGCAACGTCGCGATATCCGCCGGCGTGGCTCGAACGACGGCCAGGCGGCCGCGCCCGCACAGGATCGCCGCCTCCTCGCGATCCTCGGTCCGCAGGCGCGCGACCGCGGGGCCGACCGCCTCCCGACCCGCCTCGATAAGGGCGTTACGCTGGTTCGCTGTCAGGTTCGCGAGCACGTTCCGGTTTGCCACGACGACGAATGCCCGCGGCGAGAAGGCGACGTTCCCCGTGACCGAGGAGCCTGGGCCGTCGTAGTGGTCGCCTTCGAGCGTCAGGAGGTCGAGCTCCGCGCCGTCGAATTCCCATGGAGGCAGATCCCTGGGCAGGTAGGCACGCGTCGTGGCGCCAAGCGCCCGAAGCGTTCGCGCCGAAACCAGCGACGGCGCGATGCCGATGACGGCGTCGCGGTAGTCAGAGGCCCCGAGCAGGCGGTGGGTCAGCCCGAACGGGCGCAGCGGCTCGCCGGCAAGCATGGCCACGCCTCGTACGCCGAGGCGGCCCACTCCGACGAGCATGTGCGCCGGCAGATCGCTCGTGAGCAGCCGCTCTTCGAGCGCCAAGCCGTCGACGAGGAACGGCGCCATCACGGCCTGGAAGTCCTTCACGTCGAGCGTGTCGAGGGAGCTGACCGCGACCTTCGCGAGATCGATCTTGCCGGCCTTGACGTCTGCGACCGTCCCTCGGTCGCTGTCGACGTTTTCCGCTCGCCATCCCTCCTTGAGCTCGAACCGGATCGACCCGTCGGAAAGACGACCCACCGCGGCCATGTATTCGGCCAGATCACGGTCCGCATAGTCGTGGCTCGCGATGCCGAGGATGACGGTCTCGTCCTGGCGCTGACCGCCGGCCTTTGTCCCGCCGCCGCAGCCGACGGCGGCAAGAGCAAGCGCGGGGAGAAGGAGCCAGGCGATGCGCATCGGCCACGAGCTTACGACGGGTTCGAAGGCCCCGCAATGGGAGTTTCAGCGGCGAGAATCGCAAGTTGGCACCGGCCGTGTGGGACGATGAACGGATGACAGTCGGCCGGTACGGCCGGATCGCGATCGTGCCGCTCGCGGCGACGGCCGGGCTTTTCAGCCTGGCGACGGCCAGGCACGACCCGGTTTGGGCATTTGCCGGCGCGTCGACGCTCGGTGGTATCGCCGAGCTTGGTGCCGGGTGGGCGCTCGTCGGAGCGGGCTTGCTGTTCTGGATTCGCCATCCGCAAAACCGGTTCGGGCCCCTGCTCGCGGTCGCCGGATTCGCCTGGTTCCTGCCCGAGTGGACCGACCCCGGCGTCGGCAGCGCGCTCGCGTTCACGGTTGCGCTCGTCGGCTTCGGCCTATGTACGCCGCTCGTTGCCCACGCCGCGCTCGCGTACCCCACGGGACGAATGCGGTCACGAGTGGACGTCGCCGTCGTAGCGAGCTCGTACGCAGGGGCGCTCCTCCTGCTCGGCCTCCTGCCGACGACCGTCTTCGACCCGAAGGCGGCAGGCTGCTTTCAGTGCTCGCAGAACCTTGTCCTGATCCGCGGCGATCTCGAGCTCTTCCACACGTTCAACCGATACGGGCTTTGGGTCGGGATCGGCTGGCTGGTCGCGTTGGGCGCCCTACTCGTGTGGCGGCTCGTCCGTTCCGCGCACGTCGCCGCCGTGGCGGCCGCCCTCGTGCCGGCGATCGTGTACGTCGCGCTCGTCACGTGGGAGTTTCAGCACTCGCTCGCGCGCGGGATCCTGGGCAACGACTCCTTCGACCAGCGCGTGTGGCGGTACGAGGCGGCCGCGCTCGGCGCCTTCGCGCTGGCGGTCGTCTGGGGACTGGTCCGGGAGCGGCAAGCACGGGCCAGGGTTGCGCGCCTCGTCGTCGAGCTCGGCGAGATGCCCAGGCCTGGGGCGGTGCGCGAAGCGCTCGCGCAAACGCTCGGCGACCCGCGGCTCGAGCTCGCCTACCGGCGGCCGGACACCGGCCGCTACGTCGACGGCCTCGGCCGCATGGTCGACATCCATCCCGGTCGCGGCCAAGCCGTCACTCCACTCTTGCGTGGCGACACGCCCGTCGCCGCCCTCGTACACGACGCCCGCCTGAGTGACGACCCCGGCTTGCTGGAGGAGGTCCTCACCACGGCGCGTGTCGCCGTCGAGTACGAGCAGCTCCAGGCCGAGGTGAGAGCTCAGCTCGAGGATCTTCGCGCGTCGCGTGCACGCATCGTCGAGACCGGCGACGCTGAGAGACGTCGCCTCGAGCGCGACCTCCACGACGGTGCCCAGCAGCTCCTCGTCGCCCTCTCTTACGACCTCCGCGTCGCCCAGGCGCGTGTCGAGGCAGACGTCGACTCCGAGCTGACCACCCTTCTTTCATCGGCGGGCGCGAAAGCTCAAACCGCGCTCGTCGAGCTCCGCGAGCTTGCTCACGGGATCTACCCGGCGATCCTCGCCGAAGCCGGACTCGAGGCCGCGCTGGCGACGCTCGCCGACGAGGCGCCACTACCGGTCGAGCTGGGCGACATGACGCCCGAGCGCTACACCGAGCCGGTCGAGACGGCGGCCTACCGAACAGTCGTGGAGGGGATCGACGATGCGGCCGGGCGCGAAGCGACGTTCGTCTCCGTAGACGTTGGTCGCGAAGAGGGCAGGGTCATCGTCACGCTCCGAGACGACGGGGCTGCCCGTATCTCGCCGCTCGTGCACCTGGCCGACCGCGTCGGCGCCCTCGGCGGCTCGCTCGAAGTCGGCGAAACCACTTTGCGGGCAGTGGTGCCGTGCGCGTAGTCGTCGCCGACGACGTCATGCTCACCCGAGAGGGCATTGTCCGCCTGCTCCGAGACTCGGGTGTCGACGTGGTCGCGGAGGCGGAGGACGCGGACGGCTTGCTTCGGCATGTTCGCCTCACGAGGCCGGATGCGGCGATTGTCGACATCCGGATGCCGCCCACCCACACGGACGAGGGCCTCGTCGCGGCCCAGCAGATTCGCGCCGAGCAGCCGAACGTCGGCGTGCTCGTCCTTTCGCAGTACGTCGAGCCGAGCTATGCGATGCGGCTGATCGAGGAGCACCCGGAACGGGTCGGTTACCTGCTGAAGGAGCGCGTCTTTGACGTTGCGATCCTCATCGACGCCCTCCGCCGAATCGCCGACGGCGAGACGGTGATCGATCCGACGATCGTCTCCCGTCTTGTCGGCCGTCGCCGCCGCGAGGACCCGCTCGGTGAACTGACGGCGCGCGAGCGTGAGGTTCTGGAACTCGTTGCCGAAGGCCTCTCGAACAAGGCGATTGCCGCGCGGCTGTTCGTGACCGTACGCACCGTCGAGGCGCACGTGAAGCAGATCTTCCTCAAGCTTCGGCTCGACACGAATCCCGAGTCGCACCGGCGAGTCCTCGCCGTGCTCGCATACTTACGCGCGGGAGCCTAAACCTGGCTTCGGCGGTGCGCCGGTTGTGCGTCAGTGACCACTGAAACCAGTGGACTTTCACGGACGACCGTGAACTCCCGCGGACTGACTGGAAAGATCCTCGAGACCGCAAACCACTCCACCGTAGCGGGTCTCGACCCGAGACCCGCTTGGTTGATCGGAGGGGGAGAGATTCGAACTCTCGCGGGACGTAACCGCCCCGAACGGTTTTCGAGACTTCCGCCAACATGGAGATTTGCAGAGCTTTTTGTGCTCGTGCGCCAGTCTGTGCGCCAGTCGGCCGCGGGTCATTTATGAGGGGCCGCGTGCGCGAGCTGTACCGCTACGTGGAGCGCGACACCGAGAGCTGGCGCCCGCGTTGAGTCGTGACCTTCCGGGTCGACGCCGCTCAGGCGTCAGTTAGAGACACTGGCGCAGGCGAGCGACACCTCGCCAGACATGTCTAGCCGCCTCGCGGTAGGCGTCTGTCGGCGGTTAGACGCCTCACCCGAACTTTTCGCCGTACGGCGTCAGTTTGGCGCCAAGAGCGCGTCCGGAACGACCACGTTCGTAAAGGTCGTGACCTTGCCGCCGGTGACCCGGTAGATCGCGACGACGTTGAGCGTCGTGTCGCCCGTGGATGTGATCCCGAAGCTACCGAGAATTCCGTTCGAGACCTGCGTCTTGAACAGGTTGATCGTCACCGATGAGCGCGAGCCGTCGGAGCGGGCGATCGCGCCCAGCAGGACGTCGATCGCTTGGGCTGCCTCGACCGCGAAGCGAGTCGGCTTTCCGCCGAACCTCTTCGAGAACGAAGCCACGAACCGCTCGCCCTCCCTGCCGAGGTGATCGTTCGCCGGGCCGGGCTTACTGATCGTCATGCCCGCAGCGGCTACGCCGGCAAGCGCAGCCGTAGCGGGATCGAAGGCGTCAGGTGCCATGAATTGCACTCCACGCCCCAAGCGCGTGCGGAAGTCGGTCAGCAGCCGTACGCTCTCTGGGTAGGACGGAACTGCAAGGAAGACGCCGTCGGCGTCGGTTCGTGCAATCGCAGAGGCAAGCTGGTCGTAGCTGCCCGCCCCCGGATCCCAGAACCCACGGCCCGCGACGGCGATCCCGAGCCTCCGTGCTGCACGGAGGAAATAGGTAACGAACAACTTGCTGGGCACGTCGCCTTGGTCGACGGCGTAGACACGTTTGACGCCGAGTCTCCGGGCCACAATCGCGTCGGCGGCGGCCTGCACGTCGTCAGCCGGGATGACGCGTGCGAAATTGCGCCGGTGGGTGGGGTAGTAGAGAGCGGGCTCGGGCGAACCTCTCGTCGGCTCGCGCGTAAGGCCGACGTACGTACTCGACGGGCTGACGATGGCGATAGGACCGCCCGGTGCGCCGTTCAAGATTGGGATCTCCAGCAAAGCACAGCCGGAGGAGAACGGCCCAGCAATGGCAATGACACTCGGGTCCTTCACGTACTCCTGGGCGTTGGCCGAGCACACCCGCTCGTCGAAGCCTAGATTGCGTGGTGTCGCGTCATCGCAGACTTGCAGACCGACCCGGTAGGGGCCGGCTTTGTAACCGCGGCGCTGGAGCGCGAGCGTCATCGCATTGACCATTGGGGTCGTTGTCTCGAGGACGCCCTGTTGGAGCGGAAGGTCGGCTGCGATCAAGACCTGCGGCGAACCGGCGCCTTTGTAGTGAAGAGGCCCGCATCGGTCGGATGCGATCGTCTGAAATCTGGCCGGCTTCGCATTGCCGCCCTCGCTCAATTTGACGGCTGCGACAGCGGCCCCCGCGGCAAGAACGACACAAGCGCCGATCAGCAGGACCCCGCCCCGCCGGGCCGGTCGTTGCTTGAGCGACGGAGCTGGAGCAGGCGGGGGAGGAAGCTCCACCGTCGGGAGGACCTCCACGAAGCGAATCGGCTCTGCAACACCCTTCACCATCGTCGGTTTTCGCGGCGCATAGTGGGCCTCGTCGTGCCGGCCCGCCAAGTGGGCGACGGTCTCGCTAGCAAGAATCTCGCCCCCCTTGGCGAGGCTGCACAACCGAGCGGCGACGTTCAGCGCGCGGCCGCGATAGCCGCCCGAGGTCGCGACCGCCTCTCCTGCGTCGATACCGATCCCGACCCCGAGCGGCAGTGCTGGTTCGCCCTCGGCCCGCACGCGCGCGCGCCTCTGTAGCTCTACGGCGCCGCGCACCGCCGAGCGCGCGGACGCGAAGACGCACAGGGCCTCGTCGCCGCGGAGCTCGATGACCTCGCCGCCTTGTGCGCTAATCGCATCGTTGGCTATCGCGGCGAACCCGCGCGCAAGCGCCGAGGCTGCCTCGTCGCCGTGCTCGTCGCTATAGCGCGTGTACCCGCGCAAATCGGCGATCAGGAAGGTGCGGACGCCGACCGCTTCGCCCGCGCCGGCGTCGGAGCTCATCTCGTCCGTCACCCCTCGAAAGTCTACGGCCCGCGCCTGGTGCGCCTCTGGGTCATCGGTTTTCCGACAGCTTTCGCCATCTGCCACGGCCTCTTTATGGCCGCCGCTCTCGGTCCCCGCTGATCAGAAGCCGCTGATCAAAACTGCCGCAGGCGTCTCTTCACTCCTATAAGAGCTTCCTCGAGGACGCTGACGTGCGGGAGAGCCGCGTGGATCGCTACATGGGCCACGCTGACCATTCCGTGCAGGGCCGCTATAGCCATCAGTCGGACGCGAAGTATCTGGAGGACGCGCAAGCCCTGACTAGCTTCCTCCAGAGGGCCGACAATCCGACGCGGCTGGAGCGAGTGCGCGACAGTCGCGCGACAGTGCGCGACACGGCCTAGCGGTTAGTAGCGGTTTCAAGCGATACGAGAGAGGGCCGCAAGGCCCTCTCTCTTTGTGGGGGAATACCCTGCTAATCGAGTGCTTCCGGCCTAGTGAAGCGGAGGGGGAGGGATTTGAACCCTCGTCGGACCTAACGGCCCGAAACGGTTTTCGAGACCGCCGCATTCGACCGCTCTGCCACCCCTCCGAAGACGAAGCGTACCCGCACCCCTTCTCGGTTTCCTGACGCGTCGCTGCGTGCCCGTATGCGAGCGGACAGTGCTGGGCCGCACGGGCCGCTCGCACGAGGGTGCGGAGCGGCGCGAGGCGGCGGATAGTGCCGGACTCTAGGTGGCGGCAAGTTCGCCGCCGCTCAGGGAAGCGAGAAAACGGAGAAGGAGGGATTCGAACCCTCGAAGGAGGAAATGTCCCCCTTAACGCCTTAGCAGGGCGCCGCCTTCAGCCACTCGGCCACTTCTCCGGAAGACACAGGATAGCCGCTCCGCTTTGGGCCCTTACAACGCGAAGCCCGCCTCGAAAAGCTGTGAGTCGCAGTTCGAAAGGGCGGGCGCCGCATGTTTTGCCGGGATGTGAAGGGGGGAGCCGGCCAACTCATTCTTGCGGTGGTGGCCGGTTCGGCACATGCCCCGGAAGGGTGATTCTCGATACTCCAGCCATGAAGCTGGGCATCGGCAGGCGCGAGGTCAACATCTCGAACCCGGACAAGGTCTTCTTCCCGAAGCGCAAGCTCAAGAAGATCGACCTCGTCAACTACTACCTCGACGTCGCGCCGCATGTTCTGAACCATGTGCAGCGCCGCCCGATGCAGATGCTGCGCTACCCGGATGGCGCGGAGGAGTGGTTCTTCTACCAGAAGCGCGTCCCGGCAAATCACCCCGACTGGCTCGAGACGGTGCACATCAAGTTCCCGTCCGGGCGCACCGCGGACTTCCCGGTCTGCAACGAGCCGGCGGCGCTGGCGTGGATCGTCAACCTCGGCTGCATCGACCTCCATACCTGGGCCTCGCGGGTGGACGACGTCGACCGGCCGAACTACCTGCTGATCGACCTCGACCCGAGCGACGGCAACCCGTGGCGGCACGTCCGGAAGATCGCGCTCGTCGTGAAGGAGGTGCTGGACGAGCTCGGGCTCGCCAGCTTCCCGAAGACTTCGGGCGCGACGGGCCTGCACATCCTGTCGCCGATCAAGCCGGAGCTCGGCTTCCCGGAGGTGCGCCGGTTCGCCAAGGCGCTCGCGCAGGAGGTGGAGCGGCGCATCGACGACCAGGAGGTGGCGACGACGACATGGAAGGTCGCCGACCGCCGCGGCGTCTTCGTCGACTACGGGCAGAACTCACGCGACCGGACGATCGCCTCCGCGTACTCGATCCGGCCGACGCCCGATGCGCGCGCCTCTGCCCCGCTGAGCTGGGACGAGGTGCCGGCGGTGAAGCCCGAGCGCTTCACGCTCACGACCATGCGCAGGCGGATCGACGAGGTCGGCGACCTTACCTCCGGGATGTGGCGGAGGAAGAAGAGCCTGCAACCGCTCTTTGCCAAGCTCGACCTCGAGCCCGCGGATCCGAAGAAGCTCGACAGCGGCCGCCGTCGCGGCAACGCCCAGCGCTGGAAAAGCGACCAGAGCGCGAACTGGCGCCAACGCAGCACCGCCAAGTAACGCCTTTCGGACACGTCCTGGGACCTGGTCCCGGGCCAGGTCCAGTCCCGACGCGTCCTGGGACCTGGTCCCGGTACAGGGCTTCTGGGGCTAGGTCTTACGAGCCCGCGGCCAGGAGGGACTCGACTGTTGGGTCGCCTCGGCGCCGGGGCGGGCGGACCTGGTGCCACGTGCACTGCTCCGGGTCCTTGTCCGGGCGGAAGCGGATGAACCTCGTGCCGTGGCGGAAGCGGTTGCGCTCGAGCTTGTCGAAGCGCACCTCGCATACGAGCTCCGGCCGCACGGGGTTCCAGGCGAGTTCCTTGCCGGCCGTCCACCGGCTCTGCCCGCCGGGGATCCGCTTCTCGCTGACAAAGCCGGGCTCGCGCAGCTTCGGTAGCTCCGCCTCGACCTGCTTCCGCACCGCCGCCGGCATCCCCGAGCAGTGGCCGACGAAGTCGAGCTCGCCGTCATCGCCGTACAAACCCAGCAGCAGGGTCGAGATCCGCCCCTTCGCCTTGTCGCTGTCCCGGTAACCGACGATCACGCAGTCGGCCGTCTTGTACTTCTTGACCTTGACGACGCCGTCCCGCGAGCCGGGGAGGTAGGGGGAGCCCAGCTTCTTCGCGACCACGCCGTCGAGCCCCGCGGCCTCGAGCCGGTCGAGCCAGCGCTCGGCGTCCTTCAGCTCCCGGCTGTACGGCGAGAGCTCGAACCGCTTCGCCTTGCGCTCGAGCTCCTTGCGCCGCTTCTCGAGCGGCAGCTCGTGAATCGGCTCGCCCTTCCAGAGCAGGATGTCGAAGGCGATGAACCGCGCCGGGATCTCCGCCGAGAGCTTCCGGATCCGCGACTCGGCCGGGTGCAACCGCAGCTGCATCGAGTCGAAGTCGAGCCGTCCCTTCTTCGAGATAACGATCTCGCCGTCGAGCGCGGAGTGGGGAGGGAGCAGCTTCCCGAGCGGCTCGAGCTCGGGGAAGTAGCGCAAGAGCGGCCGGCCGTTCCGACTCCAGAGCGCAAGCTCGCCGCCGTCGTTCTCGAGGACGCCGCGAAACCCGTCCCATTTCGGCTCGTATTGCCAGTCGCCGCTCGGGAGCTCCTCCACGAGTTCGGCCTCCATCGGCGGAAATGGGACTTTCGGGCCGGGCATCGGTCACTAAGCTTGCCGGAATGAGGAGAGTCGCCGTCACGGGTCTCGGCGCGGTCACGCCGCTCGGGAACGATGCGCCCTCGACCTGGCGCGCCGCCGTCGCCGGCGAGAGCGGCATCGACTTCATCAAATCGTTCGACGCGAGCGGGTTCCCGGTCCGCGTCGGTGCTGAGGTCAAGGACTTCGACCCAAGCGGGCTCGTCAACACGAAGGAGGCGCGGCGGCTCGACCGGAACGTCCTGCTGGCGCTCGCCGCCGCTGTCGAGGCGAAGGACGACGCGGGACTCAACGGCTTCGACCCAGCGCGCGTCGGCGTCGTCCTCGGTTCGGCGATCGGCGGGCTCTCGGGCATCGTGGCGCAGGGCGACGTGCTCAGAGAGCGCGGCCCGGATCGGGTGTCCCCGTACTTCATCCCGAGCGTGCTCGTCGACTCGGCAAGCGGCCAGGTTGCGATCTCGCTCGGCCTCCGCGGCCCGAACTACGCGCCGGTCTCGGCCTGCGCGACCGGCTCCCATGCGGTCGGCGAAGGCGCGGAGATCATCAGGCGGGGCGACGCAGACGCGATCCTGGCCGGCGGCACCGAGGCCTGCATGCACCCCCTGATCCTGGCCGGGTTCTGTGCGATGCGCGGGCTGGCGGCCGAGGACGAGTATCCGCCGCGCGCCTCGCGTCCGTTCGACGCGACCCGAGCTGGTTTTGTCATGGGAGAGGGGGCGTGCGTCCTGCTCCTCGAGGACCTCGAGGCGGCTCAGAAACGCGGTGCCAAGGTGTATGCGGAGGTGCTCGGCTACGGCGCCTCGAACGACGCGTACCACATGGCTGCGCCGGATCCCGCCTCGGTCGGAGTCGCCGAGATGATGCATGCGGCCCTCGCGCGCGCGCGCGTGAAACCGACCGATGTCGGCTACGTGAACGCGCACGGAACTTCGACGCCGCTCGGCGACCTCGCGGAGACGAAGGCACTTAAGGACGTCTTCGGCGACCACGCGTACGCCCTGGCAGTCTCCTCGACGAAGTCGATGACCGGCCACTGCTTCGGTGCGGCCGGAGCGGTCGAGGCGATGATGTGCGTGCTGGCGATTCACGAAGGCGTGATTCCGCCGACGATCAATTTGCGAACTCCCGACCCGGAGTGCGACCTCGACTACGTCCCGAACGAGGCGCGCGAGGCGAAGATCGACGTCGCCCTGTCGAACGCAATGGGGCTCGGGGGACACAACGGGTGCGTGCTCCTCGGCCGGGTCGAACGAAACGGCGCTTCCGACGTCTAACTAAACGTGAGGGTCTTCGCGATCGCCATCCTCGCGACCGGGCTGCTGGTCGTCCCACTCGCCGGCGCCGCCGACTTCGGCCGTCCGGCCGAGATCCCGCTCGCCCAGGCACCCGACGGCGTTCTCCTCGGAGACGCGACCCAGGACGCACTTGATGACATCGTCACGATCAACGCGTCGGCCTCGAGCATCAGCGTTCTGCCGGGTCTCGGCGACGGCGGGTTCCAGCGGCGGATCGATTATCCAGCGGTGACCGGGGCGCGGTCCGCCGTGCTCGGCGACTGGGATGCCGATGGCGCCGACGACCTCGCCGTAGCCGCCGGCGCGAGGATCACTGTCTTTTCCGGCATCGACGGGGGCTTCGCGCGCAGGGCGAGTTATCCCGCTCACGCTCCGTCAGCCCTCGCCGTCGCGGACATCGACAGCGACGGCAATCTCGACCTGGTCGCGGCGAACTCGACGGGCGCCTCAGTGTCGGTTCTACGGGGTCGCGGAAATGGGACCTTCGAGCCGGCCGTCGACTACCCGATCGGAAGCCGGGCGTCGTCGGTGCTCGTCGCCGACCTGAACGGAGACGACACTCCGGACATTGCTGCGGCCGGTTCCAACCTGACGATCCTCCTGGGCACCGGCGACGGAGCCCTCGATCCGTTCATCGGCTACGCGACCGGGGTGGCCGGTCGCTCGCTGGCCGCCGAAGATCTCGATCAGGACGAAGACCTCGACCTCGTCGTCGCGGGAGGTCAAAACCAGATCGGCGTTCTCCTCAATGCCGGCGATGGCACCTTCCCCCAACACGTCTCGTATCGAGTCGGCGGGACGCCCGTCGGGGTCGCGATCGCAGACCTGGATGGGGACGGAAGCTTCGACGTCGTCACTGCGAACCGTGGTTCGAACGACATCTCCATCCTCCGGGGCGTGGGCGACGGGACGTTCGAAGCCCAGTCTCGCGTCACCGTGGGCCGCACGCCGACCGCCCTCGGCGCGGACGACCTCGATGCTGATGGCACGATCGACCTCGTGGTCGCGAACCGGGGCTCGAAGAGCGTGACGGTTCTGCTGAACGGAGCGGATGCCCCCCAGCCGACGGTCTGCCTCGTGCCTCGAGTCGTGCGCCGGGCGCTTGCAGTTGCCCGAGGGCTGCTCACGCGCGCGCACTGCACCCTCGCCCCGGTTCGTCGCAAGTACTCGAATCGCGTCAAGCGCGGGCGGGTGATCGCCCAACGCCAGGTGCCTGGAACGCGCATGCCTGAGGAGTCGCGCATCACCCTACTCGTGAGCCGCGGCCCGAAACGGTAGCGTCCCGGCCTGCATGGCATTCATCGTCGACGCGCAGGTCGAGGAGTACGCCGAGGAGCACACCTCGCCCGACGGGGAGCTCTTCGAGCGGCTCGCCGAGGAAACCCGCGCGGAGACGACCGCGCCGCAGATGATGGTCGGCAGGATCGAAGGCCAGTTCCTTGCGACGCTCGTGCGCCTGCGCGGCGCGCGGCGGATCCTCGAGCTCGGCACGTTCACGGGCTATTCGTCGATCTCGATGGCCTCCGCGCTGCCGCCCGACGGGTCGATCATCACGTGCGACGTCGACCCGAAGGCGACCACGATCGCCCGCCGTTACATGGACGAGAGCGGCTACGGGGACCGGATCGAGATCCGGCTCGGCCCAGCGCTCGAGACGATCGAGACGCTGCAAGGCCCGTTCGACCTCGTCTTCATCGACGCCGACAAGCCGAACTACAAGGCGTACTACGAAGCGGTGCTCCCGCTGCTCGGCGAGAACGGCCTCGTCATCGCGGACAACGTCCTCTGGTCCGGGCGTGTGGTCGAGGAGGACGGCGACGAGTCTACGCTTGCGATCAAGGACTTCAACGAGCACGTCAGAAACGACCCGAGGGTGGCCTCCGTCATGCTCACCGTCCGCGACGGAATGCTGCTCATCCGCAGGCGGGACAGCTAGCTCGGTTCGTTGGTCGTGGCGACCGACCTGCGTTGAAAAACTGGTCCCAACGTAGTAAAACCCTCCCAGGCTCCGGAATCCGCGGGGGAAGGAAGCATCTACGGGTAGGGGAGGTTTCGCAGTGCTACAGCGAAAGCATGTGCGCTGGCCTTGGCTGGCTGCGTTCTTGTCCCTCGTGATCGTGCTCACGGGCGCGCTCGCGGCGGGGGCGAACGCGAGTAAGAGCCGGCAGACGGCGACTAACAGCCGGCAGACGGCCTGTGCGTCAATCCAGAGGCTCCACCTCGCGAAGCAGATGAACGCGCACGCTGCGCAGATCCTCGCTTCTTGCGGCCGCTCAACCGGAGGCGCCCAGGCGCGCTCGACGAGCTTCTCGTCGCTCGGCCTGCTACGCCCCTCGACCTACGGAGGCCCAGATGTCAACGAGATCACCGGGCCGCCCAACGGGGAGGGAACCTTCCCGCACGTGACCCAGTCGGAGACGCAGACCTGGGCCGAGGGCAATACCGTCGTCACGGCTTTCAACGACTCGCGGAGCGCGCCTTCGTGCTACTCCGGCGGGTCGTACTCGATCGACAACGGCGTCAGCTTCATCCCGCTGAACGCGCGGCCCTTCTGCACGGGCCACGGCACGGGCTACGGCGACCCGGTCGTCGTCTACGACGAGGCGCACTCGAAGTGGATCGCAGCCTTCCTCGCGTCCGGCTGCGGCGGCCAGGGCATCGGTACCTGGACCTCGACGAACAGCATCACCTGGGCGGCCGGTCCCTGCGCGCACAGCGGCGGCAGCGACGACCGCGAGTCGGGTTATGTCGACAACAACCCGTCGAGCCCGTACTACGGCCACATGTACATCTCCTGGAACAACTTCGGAATCGGCTCCGGGGCGCTCCAGATCACCTCGTCCTCGGACGGAGGCGCGACCTGGTCTGCACCGGTGACCGTCTACAACGGCAGCGCCTTCCACCGCAACGTCCAGGTGACCACGGGCCAGGACGGGACCGTCTTCATCGCCAGCATGGACGAAGGCGGCGGTGGTCTCGGAAACCGCACGAACATCATCTACCGCTCCACGAACGGCGGTACGACGTGGACGAACTCGACGACGGGCGCCGCCTTCCCGGGCCCGGGCACGTCGACCTGCGGCTACTTCGCAGCCATGTTCCCGTCCTACTGGCGCCACATGGGCTGGGGCGACGTTGCCGCCGGCCCTGGCGGGATCGTCCATTACGTCTACGCAGTCAACGGTCCCGGCAGCGACGCCGGCGACATCTTCTACGTGCGCTCGACCGACAACGGGCTGACCTGGAGCGCACCGCTCAAGCTGAACACGGACAGCACCACTCGCTCCCAGTGGCAGCCTTCGCTCTCGGTCTCGCCCGGTGGCAACCTGCTCGCAAGCTGGTACGACGCCCGCAACACCTCCGGCAACAGCTTCGAGCGCTTCGCCAGGCTCTCGGCCGACAACGGGGCGACCTGGGGCAACGACGAGGTCATGAGCGACGTCGTCAGCCCGCTGCCGCTGCAGCCGGACGGAAGCGTCCAGCCCTGCTACACGGGCGACTACGACCGCAGCTACAGCAACGCCTCTGCGCACTACGTCGCCTGGGTGGACGGGCGCGTGTCGATCAGCGGCACCGCTCAGCAGGACGTCCTCTTCGACAAGCATCCAACTGGGGGGCCACCGCCACCGCCTCCGCCGCCGCCACCCCCACCACCACCCCCACCACCACCGCCACCACCACCTCCGCAGCACTACGTGGTCACGACCCAGAGCGGCCAGTCGATCGTGCCGGGTGTGGACGACACGGGGAACCACTGCGACGACTGCACGACCGGGATCTCGCTCCCGTTCCCGGTCTACATCTACGGCACCCCGTACACGGCCGTGAACGTGGACTCGAACGGGACGCTCCAGTTCGAGACGAGCGGGAGCACGTTCACGAACCAGTGCCTGCCGGCCCCGAACCACGGGCGGGCCTTCTTCCCGTACTGGGACGACCTGTACACGATCAACGAGGGCTACGGCATCTATACGACGACCACGGGCTCGGCTCCGAACCGCACCTTCTACATCGAGTGGCGGGCGCAGTACTTCCCGGGGACCGGTAACGCCAACTTCGAGTTCTCCTACAACGAGAACAACCAGGTCCTGAAGGCGATCTACGGCAACACCGACAGCGGTGCGTCGACCTCGACCTCGGGTGTCCAGGACACTGGTGGCGGCATCTTCGACCAGTACAACTGCGACGGTTCCGGCGGTGCGCTCGACCCCGGCACGGCCGTCGTCTACACGCCACCGGGCGGCGGGCCACCTCCACCGCCACCACCACCTCCGCCACCTCCGCCGCCGCCACCACCACCTCCGCAGTGCGTGGACCACCACGTCCTGATCGCGTTCTCGGACGTGAACACCCCGCCGTCGACCCTGCAGGCGGACATCGCAGCCGAGCCGGGCGTGCTGAGCGTCGATACCTTCGA